>Ga0208117_100009_pt1 | contig 280697 bp, 248 predicted proteins | sample LakWasMet26_LOW6_2_FD_183870 | JGI IMG/M metagenome (GOLD analysis project Ga0208117, IMG submission 183870) | Freshwater sediment methanotrophic microbial communities from Lake Washington under simulated oxygen tension - Sediment Metagenome... | ecosystem: Environmental > Aquatic > Freshwater...
GAGGAGAGGAGAGGAGAGGAGAGGAGAGGAGAGGAGAGGAGAGGAGAGGAGAGGAGAGGAGAGGAGAGCTGGAGAGAGGAGCGGGAAGGAAAGAAGAGGCGGGAGGGAGAAGGCCAGGAGGCGACGAGGAAGAAGCGTAAGGAAGGGGTATCTCGTCGTTACGGGCGCGCGGCGGGCGCCTCGCGGCGCACCACGATCGCGGGCATCCGCTCGCGGTTCTCGAAGTCCGCGCGGTACGCGCTCGCTTCGCGAAGGTTGTTGAACGGACCCACCCGAACGCGGTGCCACACCACGTTGTTGGGGTCCGTCGCGGGCTGGGCCACGTAGGCCCGGTGACCTCGCTCGCGCAGCCGCTGGGCGAAGGTCTGGGCGTGGCCCACCGCGCGGAACGAGCTCACCTGTACGGTGAACGGGCCGTCGTTGCCCGCCGGGACGGGGGTGCCCCGGGGAGTCGTCGCCGAGGGGCCGACCGTGCCGGCGTTGGTGAGCGCCGACTCGCTGAGCCGAACGCCGAAGCCGCCGAGCGGAGAGGCGCTCTGCGGCAGCAGCACCGGCCGCTGCGAGGCGTCGGCCAGCGACGGGCCACCCAGCAGCTGGGCCGTCGCGTTCGCCACGGCGCCCACGGGAGCTGCGCCCGGCGCGGTGGCAGCGCCGACCGGGGCCGGGCCCCCGGGGTTGCCGGTGAGGCGCTCGGCGTACGTGAGGGCCGCGGGCGCCGCAGCCTCCGGGCGCTGGGCGAGGCGGTCGAGCTGCGCCAGCGGATCTTCCCGCGGCGCCGGTCGGGTGTCCCCAGCCTCGCGGCCCACCATCACACCGACGGCGAAGAGCACGCAGGCGGTGGCGATGGCGCCGAGGGCGATGGACATCAACCGCGACGAGTGACTGACGTCATCGCGTTCCTGGATCTGGTCGAGGTCACGCATGGAACCCATTGCGTCCATGGCCAAGGGCTTCGCTCCTGTGCACAGCGGATCGGAGTGATCCGCTGGGCGCACCTTTCGTCGAAGGCGCGGGGCGCGTCACCTTTTCGGCAACGCGGCTACCGCGGCGCCGTGACGATCACGCTGCGCGAGAGCGACACCTCGGTGCCCGGCGTCGACACGATCTGGAACACGTTGAGCGTGTCGCCCACCCGCGGGGCGAGCACGGTCATGGTCCCTCGCACCCGCACCGGCCCCAGCACCGCGCGCCAGAGTCCCGCCGGGCTCGCGTCGGTCACCACCGTAAGGCTCTCCCCGGTGGGCGCGGTCGCGTGGAGGGCCGTGTCGTCGACGATCACCTGCGCGCCCGGCAGCGAGCTTCCCTCCAGCGTCACGATCACCCCGCCCTGCGGGCACTCCGCCGGGTCGCACCCGGTGACGGTCACCCCGGAGATGCTCGGCGGCGGCAGCGGGAGCGAGCGCTGGAGACAGCCCGTGGCGCTTGCGAGCAGCGAGCCCAGGAGCACCAGGGAGAGAGGTCGCGGGAGGAGGTGCACGGCAGGCACGAGCCTAGCAGCCGGCGTTCCGACCAGAGCTTCCCCGGAGATGTCGCAGCAGGGTGGGGTCGGCTGCCAGCGAGGGTTGGCGATGGTCCGTCAACCGTGGTTGTCTGTGACATATCCTGACCGGGCAGAATGCACGCGAGAGTACTTCAAAATGGAGGTTTTCGGTGGGGTCTGCTAGACCGTCCCGGCCATGGCGGACAACACTGATCGGGCTGACGGGGGAGCGGGTTCAGGGGGCACGGTCCCCATCCTCATCCAGGAAGAGATGCAGAAGAGCTACCTCGATTACGCGATGAGCGTGATCGTGGGTCGCGCCATTCCAGATGCGCGCGACGGGCTCAAGCCGGTGCACCGCCGGATCCTCTACGCGATGAACGAGATGCGGCTCTTCTCCAGCCAGCCGTACAAGAAGTGCGCGCGCGTGGTGGGCGAGGTGCTCGGCAAGTATCACCCCCACGGAGACAAGTCCGTCTACGACGCCCTCGTGCGCATGGCGCAGGACTTCGCCATGCGGATGATGCTGGTCGACGGCCAGGGGAACTTCGGTTCCGTCGACGGCGACCCCCCCGCGGCGATGCGTTACACCGAGTCTCGCCTGGCGAAGATCGCCGGCGAGCTCCTCGAGGACATCGAGAAGGAGACCGTCGACTTCGGGGACAACTTCGACGCGAGCGAGCGCGAGCCGCTGGTGCTCCCGGCGCGCTACCCCAACCTCCTGGTCAACGGCGCGGGCGGCATCGCGGTCGGCATGGCCACCAACATCCCTCCGCACAACCTCGGGGAGATCGTCGACGCGACGATCATGGTGATCGACAACCCGCACGCCACGCTCGACGAGCTGATGACGGTGGTGCAGGGGCCTGACTTCCCCACCGGCGGGCTCATCTACGGCAAGCACGGCATCCGTCAGGCCTTCGCCACCGGGCGCGGCAACCTGATCATGCGCGCCCGCTGCGCCATCGAGCCCATGGCCAAGGGAGACCGCGAGCAGATCGTGGTCACGGAGATCCCGTACCAGGTCAACAAGGCCACGATGCTCCAGAAGATGGCCGAGCTCGTTCGCGAGAAGCGGCTGGAGGGCATCTCCGACCTTCGCGACGAGAGCTCCCGCGAGGGCATGCGGGTGGTCATCGAGCTCAAGCGCGACGCCAACGCCAGCGTGGTGCTCAACCAGCTCTACAAGAACACCCAACTCCAGGAGAGCTTCGGGGTGATCAACCTCTCCATCGTCGGGGGGCAGCCCAAGGTGCTGTCGCTCGCGGAGATGCTGCGGGTCTTCGTCGACCACCGGCGCGACGTGGTCACCCGCCGCACGCGCTTCGAGCTGCGGGCCGCGGAGGCGCAGCGCGAGGTGGTGCTCGGGCTCGGGATGGCCACCACGGACATCGACCGGGTGATCCAGACCATCCGGGAGAGCCCGGACGTCGACACGGCGCGCGAGCGGCTGATGGCGCTGCCGCTGCACGGCCTGGAGGAATTCGTCCGCCGGGCGGGTCGCCCCGAGGAGGAGATCGCGCAGGCGGCGCAGCAGCCCGACTACCGGCTCACCGAGCGGCAGGCCAAGGCCATCCTCGACATGCGCCTCGCCCGGCTCACGGGCCTCGAGCGGGAGAAGCTCGCGGTGGAGTACGGCGAGCTGTCCAACACCATCGCGAGGCTCCAGTCGATCCTCGGCGACGAGCGGGTGCTGATGAGCGTGATCCGCGGCGAGCTCATCGACGTGCGCGCGCGCTACGCCGACCCGCGCCGCACGGAGATCGTGGCCGACGAGGGGGAGATCTCCATCGAGGACCTCATCGCCCGGCAGCAGATGGTGGTGACCTGCTCGCACAAGGGCTTCATCAAGCGCACGGCGCTCTCGGACTACCGGGCGCAGCGCCGCGGCGGCCGGGGGAAGATCGGGATGGAGGCGCGCGACGACGACTTCATCAACCGCTTCTTCGTGGCGAGCACGCACGACCACGTGCTGTTCTTCACCGACCGGGGCCGGGTGTTCCTGAAGAAGGTCTACGAGGTGGCGGAGGGGTCGCGCACCTCCAAGGGCCGCTCCATCGTGAACTTCGTGGGCATCGACACCAGCGAGAAGGAGGGCGCCGAGCGCGAGAAGATCGCGGCGGTGGTGCCGGTGAGCGAGTTCAAGGAGGGGCTCGACCTGGTCACCGCGACGGCCAAGGGCCTCGTGAAGCGCACGACCCTCTCGGCCTACGCCAACATCCGCCAGACGGGGATCATCGGCGTGGCCATCGAGGAGGGCGACACGCTCCTGAGCGCGGTGGTCACCGACCCGTCGCACGAGATCATGCTGGGCACCCGCGGGGGCATGTCGATCCGCTTCAAGGTCGACGACATCCGTCAGGTGGGCCGCGACTCGCGCGGCGTGCGCGGCATCGACCTGCGCGACGACGACCAGCTCGTCTCGATGGACGTCATCGACGACCCGCAGACGCAGCAGGTGCTGACCGTGTGCGCCAACGGCTACGGCAAGCGCACGCCCGTCGAGGAGCACCGCTGCCAGAGCCGCGGCGGCGTCGGCATCATCGCCATCGACGCGAGCGAGCGTAACGGCGCGGTGGTCGACCTCGACCTGGTCACCGAGTCGATGGAGCTCATGGTGATCACCGACCGGGGGCAGATCATCCGGACGAAGGTGAGCGAGGTCCGGCAGGCGGGGCGCAACACCCAGGGGGTGCGCATCATCCGGCTGGACAGCGATGAGAAGGTGGTGGCCGTCGAGCCGGTGGCCGAGCCGGAGAGCGAAAGCGGGTCGAGCGAGTCGCTGGTCCCGCCGATGCCGACGGAGCCGACGGAGCCCACGGAGCCCGAGGTGGAAGCGACGCCGGAGTGAGAGGCCCCGGAGACCGTGCGACGCGCGTACACGGCAGGTAGACGGACGGTCGGGGCGGCGGCCCTCCTGGGAGGGGCCGAGTGCTTCGCTCAGGAGCCACCGCCTCCGCCGTGGTCGCAGAGCCCGACGGCCCAGGCCGCGAGCGCGGCGGGGGAGGAGACCCGGGAGGTTCCGCAGGCGAGGCGGTGGCCCTCGATGCGGGGGGCTCCGGTCGCTCGTCGCGGGGAGGGGGAGCTCCGGCGGCCGGTGCAGCGCGGCTCGGAAGACCCCGGGATGAGCCAGCACTTCCAGATGCCCTCGGCGGTGCTGCTGCGCTACGGAGACTTCGCGGGGATGTACCTCACGCACCTCGGGTGGGTGGGGCTTCGCCGGGGGCTCACCCGCGCCATCGATGTCGGCGTGGGGGTGCCGTACTACTTCCTCGGGGTGTCCCTCGACGCGCGCGTCGGCTTCGTGCAGCGAGAGGGCTTCGCGGCGGCGTGGTGGGCCTACGCCACGATCCCCTTCGTGGCGGAGGGCGAGCGGCCGACGAGCCAGCTCGGGTTCACCTGGTCGTTCGCTGGCCTCGGCTGGGCCACCGGGCCGCTGGTCTCGCTCTGGAACGACCGTATCGGCGTCCACGCGGGCGTCCACCTGGCGCAGCGCACGGGCCTCGGGGGGGCCTGGCTCTTCAGCCACGTGACCGCGGAGGTGCGGCTCATCGAGGGCATCAAGCTCCTGTTGCAGGGGGTGTCCTTCAACGAGCTCTCTCTCGAGAAGAGCGACACGGCGCGCCCGCTCGTGGGCAACGGATCGGCCCGCTGGCTCCCCTACGGCCTCGCGGGGGTGCGCTTCTACACCCGGCGATTCTCGGCCGACATGGGGGCCCTGGCGCCGCTCTCTCGCGACTGCCCGCTCTGGTCCGAGCGGCTGGCGGTCATCCCCTGGGTCGCGCTCACCCACCGGTTCTGAGCCATGGCCGACCTCGATCGACAGCGATATGAGCGCCTGCTCGAAGAGATGGCCCGCCGCGAGGCCCCGGTGGTCATCCGTCGGAAGACCGACTCACGGCTCCAGGGCTTCATCGACTCCGCCCTGCGGGTGCTCACCCTCGGGGGCCAGGATCGCTACCTCACCGACTACGTCACCACCCTGGGCACCACCATCTGGGTGCCCGCCACCTGGGAGGACTGGTCCTACCGGGCTCGGTACAAGGTCCTGCGCCACGAGCTGGTGCACGTGCAGCAGTTCGAGCGCTACACCTGGCCCGGGATGGTGCTGATCTACGGCTTCTTCCCGCTGCCCGCGGGCCTCGCCTGGGGGCGCGCGATGCTGGAGTGGGAGGCCTACGCGGTCACCCTGGAGGTCGAGGCCGAGCTCGACGGGCTCGCCGCGGCGGCCGATCCGGCCCTTCACGAGGAGATCGTGAGGCGCTTCACCGGGCCCGACTACGGCTGGATGTGGCCCTTCGAGGGGTGGGTGCGTATGCGCATCGCCGAGACGCTCACTGCAATCTCGCGACGGCCCCCGATGCCCTGATAGACTCCGGGGCAAGATGGCCGCACCTGCTGTTGGAATCGACCTTGGCACCACCAACTCCGTGGTCGCTGTCTCTGTCGGGGGCAGACCCCATGTACTCACGGACGCGACCGGCAACACGCTGATCCCCTCCGTGGTCTCGTTTCTCGAGAACGGCGAGCGCATCGTCGGGAGGGCCGCGCGCATGCGCCGCGCGATCGATCCTCGCAACACCGTGTACTCCGTGAAGCGCCTGCTGGGCAGGCCCTTCAAGAGCGAGGAGGTGCGCCGCGCCCGCTCGCGCATGCCCTTCGAGCTGAAGGAGGGCGCCGACAGCTCGGTGATCGTCTCGACCCGGGGCGGAGACCACGCGCTGCCCGAGCTGTCGGCCATGGTGCTGCGCGAGGCGAAGCGCATCGCGGAGATGGGGCTGCAAGACAAGGTCGAGCGGTGCGTGATCACCGTGCCGGCGAATTTCAACGAGCTGCAGCGGTCGAGCACCAAGGTCGCGGGCCGCATCGCCGAGCTCGAGGTGGTGCGCATCCTCAACGAGCCGACGGCGGCGGCGCTCGCGTACGGCTACGGCCGCGGCACCCGCGAGAAGATCTGCATCTACGACTTCGGCGGCGGCACCTTCGACGTCACGCTGCTCGAGCTCTCGGGCAACGTGTTCGAGGTGCTCGCGACCGCGGGCGACACCTTCCTCGGCGGCGACGACATCGACGTGGCGATCACCGACTCGCTGCTCCAGTCCTTCCAGAGGGCGACCTCGCTCGACGCGCTGCAAGACCGGGTGCTCTACGACATCCTCCGCGACGCGGCAGAGACCGCGAAGTGCGACCTCTCGACCCGCGACTCCAGCCGGCTCAACATGGACATCACCCTGCCCGGGGGGCAGCCGGTGAAGTTCTCCCAGTCGCTCTCTCGCACCGAGCTCGAGCGCCTCTCGGCGCCGTTCATCTCGCGCACCTTCGACGTGTGCTCCGAGGCGCTCAAGCTCGCGGGGCTCCGGCCCACGGACCTCACGGCGGTGATCCTGGTGGGCGGCAGCACCCGCATCCCGACGGTGCGCCAGCGGGTGTCGTCCTTCTTCGGGCGCGAGCCCCTCACCAACCTGCCGCCCGAGGAGGTGGTCGCGCTCGGGGCGTCGATCCTCGCGGAGGCGCTCACCGGGGGGACGCGCAAGTCGCCCAACACCCGGCCCATCACCGGGACCCACACCGCAGGGCGCCCGGCGTCGCCCAGCACCCGCGTCGGGGCCGTGGCCGCGGGGGTTCCGGGGACGGGAGGGTCGGAGCTCAGCTCGCCCCACAACCGCACCACGCTGACCGGCGTCGGCGACGACACGGGCACCCACTCGACCCAGAAGGCCCCGCCCGGGGCGATCGTCCCGCCGCCCGTTCCCAACAGCGCCCTGCGAGGGTCGACGCGCCCTCCGCCCCTGCCGGGCCGCGCCCCGTCGCCGGTCTCCGCGAAGCCTTCCGGCCGCGGGATGGAGCTCGATGATCCCTTCACCGACCTGAGCAACGCCACGGTGATGCAGCCGTCGCCGATGGAGCGCACCGTGGCGCAGGAGGCCCCCGGCGGCCTCGGCACCCTCGATGAGCCGTCGTTCATGGGACGCCTGAGAGGCGTCGACCCCACCGTGGCGGTGCAGGTCCCGGCCTTCAACCTCGACGACCCCTCGATGGTCGGTCCGCTGCCGACCTCGCATCCCAACCTCCCCGCGGTCGCAGCCCGCTCGGCCGCCCCGGCGCAGGGGCAGCTCATCACCCCGCCGCCGCTCAGCCGCCCCAACGTCCCCGTCCCGAAGCCCCCGGTCGCCGCGCCTCCGCCCCAGCGCCCCGCCCAAAGCTCCGCGGGGCTGCGCCCTGAGATCGCCTCGGCGCTGCCGCCCTCCATCGCCGCGGCCATCAGCGCGCCCCGCTCGACGCTCGACGCCACCACCGGCCCCGGTCGCACCAACGAGAACTCGGTGCCGTCCTTTCACCTCGACGACGCCGTGCTCTCCGGCGACCGCTCGAGCCCGGGGGCGAAGTTCGGCTCCGAGGCCTCGAGCCCCGGCATGAGGGTCGAGGCCTCGGTCCCCGGCGTGAAGCCCGGCGACGAGGTCTCGATCCCGTCGTTTCGCATCGACACCGAGGAGATCTTCAGCGGCTCGGTGGGCACCGCGGCCACCATGATCGCGAAGTCCCCCGCGCAGCCCCCGCTCGACGAGCAGACCCGCGCGATGCCCTTCGCCGGAGGCGGCGTCACCCAGAAGGTCGCCTCCGTCGCCCCGGCCGTGCTCTCCCAGCCGACGGGCGCGCCGCGCACCCAGCCGCCGCCCGCGGCCTACCCCTCACAGCACCCGCCGCAGTACGGCTCCGGTCCTTCGGCGCCGCCCTCCTCGGCGCCCAGCATGCGCCCGATGGCCGCGCCGCTGCTGCTCGACGTCACGCCCTTCAGCCTCGGGGTCGAGACCGCAGGCGGACTCTGCGAGGCGGTCATCCGTCGCAACGCCACCATCCCCGTGGAGCAGACCCGCAACTTCGCCACCACCAACGACCATCAAGACTCCGTGTACATCCGCATCGCGCAGGGCGAGTCGCGGAAGTTCCAGGACAACCAGGCGCTGGGCGAGCTGGAGCTCACCAACCTCCGCCCTGCGCCGCGCGGCGAGGTGGTGGTCGCGGTCACCTTCGAGCTCGAGGCCGACGGGACGCTCCGGGTGCGCGCCCGCGACGTCGAGACCGGCCGCGAGCAGGTGGTGCGCGTCAACCTCCTCACCATCCCATCGGAGGGTGAGCAGGCCGACATGATCGCCCGCAGCCGCGGGGCAGTGGTCCCGGTGCCCTGATGCTGTCCGACAAGGTCCTCGCCGAGAACCTCGACCGCATCGACTACTACACCCTCCTGGGCGTGGCTCGCGATGCGCCGCTCGCCCAGATCCGCGACGCGTTCCACAAGTTCGCGATCCGGTTTCACCCCGATCAGCACATCGACGACGTGGAGACCCAGCGCCGGGTGCTCAGGGTCTTCAAGCGCGGCTCCGAGGGCTACCGCGTGCTGCTCGACCCCGTGCTCCGCGCCCGCTACGACGCGGCCGTCGCCCGAGGCGAGTCCCGGCTCTCGCCCGACGCCGAGCGCACCAAGGTCGTCGGCGAGGCGAAGGTCGGATCGGTCGCCGACGAGCCGCTCCCCTCGGACGTGCAGCCGCTCTACACCCAGATCGCCGACAGCCTGCGGCGGGGTGACGTCAAGAACGCCAAGGCCTTCATGATGCTGCTGGGGCGGAAGTCCAACCACCCCAAGGTGCAGGCCCTCGCCCGCGACGTGCTCGAAGCCGAGCAGAACCTCCTGCGCCGCCGCTGACGCGGGGGGGCGAGGGGAGCGGGAGGCGGAGGCGCCTACTTCTTCAGCCGGGCCTTGAGGGCCGCGAGCTCGTCTTCGAGCCCGTCGCCGGTCTCGCCGCGCTCCAGCTTGCGGAAGCGCTCCTCCAGCGAGTTCTTCTTCGGGTCTTCGATCACGTCGTGGGCCTCGACCTCGGCCTCCATCGCGTCGATGCGCTCCTGCATCTCGCGCAGCCGGCCGACCGCCCCGGCGTTGCTGCCGCCGACCGGGTTGCCGCCCGCCGCGCGCGCCTGCGACACCTGCGACGACAGGGTGTTCTTGCGGGCCTTCAGCTCTTCGAGCTTGCGCTCGAGCTGCTCGATGGTGGCGCGCAGCTCGGTCACGTAGCTGCTCTGCGCCTCCTTGTGCTTGTCCGTGTCGAGCGCCTCGCTCTCGTTCTTCTTCTTGCGCTTGAGCGCCTCCTTGGCGAGCTCCTCGTCGCCCTGCTCGAGGGCGAGCATGGCGCGGCGCTCCCACTGGGCGGACTCCTCGAGCTGGTCGCGCTGCTTCTTCTCCAGGTGCTTCACCGAGGCCAGGGAGGACACCACCTCCTGGCGGGCCTTCTTCAGCTCCTCGGACATGTCCTCGATGGTCTGCGACAGCACCTTGGCGGGGTCTTCCGCCTTGTCGATGAGCGCGTTGATGTTCGACTTCACGGCGCGGCTGAAGCGATCGACGATTCCCATGACCTCTTTGAACTCCCGGTGGAAGACGACGCGGAGACGCGCAGATCGTTGCATCGGGCAGCGAGGCTGTCCAGGGTTCGAGCGCGGGCGGCGCTCACTCTCGGCCGTTGCCGCCGAGCGCGGACAGCATCGCCGAACTCGCGGAGCTCGGAGAGGTCAGCGAAGAGGTCGACAGCACCACCTCGCTGTGAGGGCGGTGCCGCAGCGCGCGCATCCCCTCGGAGCCCCAGGTCACCACGCCGCCGCCCGCCTGCTTGGCGGCGTACATCGCCGCGTCGCAGCAGCGGAGCAGCGCGTCGGCGTCCCTGGCGTGGTCGGGATAGAAGGCCAGGCCCAGGCTCGCGCTCGACTCGATCTCCAGCGTGCCGCCGCCGGCCACCTCGAAGCGCAGCGGCTCGATGAGGGAGCGGTGCAGCTTCGCCGCGACGGAGCGCGCCGCGGCGAGGTCGGCGATGTTCTCCAGCAGGCACACGAACTCGTCGCCGCCCCAGCGGGCGACGCTGTCCGAGGCGCGGAGGCCGGCGCGCAGCCGGGAGGCGATGGTGCAGAGCACCGCGTCGCCGACGTGGTGGCCGTGATGGTCGTTGACCATCTTGAAGCGGTCGAGGTCGATGAAGATGAGCGCCATGCGCTCGGACTGCCGTGACGCGCGGCGCAGCGCGGTCTGCAAGCGGTCGGCGAAGAGGATGCGGTTGGGCAGCCCGGTGAGCTCGTCATGGAGCGCCGCGGAGGCCACCACCTGCACGAGCTGCGAGCGGGCGATGGCGTGGGTGAGCGCGCGCTCGAGCAGCGCGGGGCTGAACTCTCCCTTGACCAGGAAGTCTTGCGCGCCCTGCTGGAGGGCGAGCATGCCGAGGGTGCGGTCGTTGAGGCCCGTGAGCACCACGCAGGGGACGCGGGGCAGGTGCCGGCGAGCGTCGAGGAAGGTGTCGAGGCCGGTGCTGTCAGGGACGTTGAGGTCGAGCACCACGACGTCCGGGCGGGTGCGCTCGACGGCCGCGGGGAGGGCGGAGAGACGGTCGATGGAGTGGACGTCGAAGTGGTGATTGGTGCTTCGCTGGAGAGCGCGAACAAACAGAAGCCGATCGACCGTGTCGTCTTCCAGGAGAAGCACTCGGATCAGGTTATCGATCACTCGGCACCTCACCTGCCGGATCGCCAATAGAGAGACGGACGATCCCTTGGAGTGTACGGTCTGGAATCAGAGATCGGCAAGCCGGTAAGTCGCCCGCCGGGGCCTGCGGGTTCAGGGTGGCCATGACCCGCGTCGGGTACGCTCAGGTGGGAAGAAGGGCGTTGACGAGGGTGCGCGCTGCGTGATCCCTCTCATGGGTATCGCTGGCGAAGGTCCGGCGATGGGAGGCACTGATGTCCACGGTTCAATACGGCATGACGGGAAGCGCGGTCCGACACCTCCAGCAGGCGCTGGTCGACCAGGGGTACGAGATCGACGTCGACGGTGACTTCGGCGACGCGACCTTCGAGGCAGTGAGCCACTTCCAGGAGTCCAACGACCTCGACGTCGACGGCATCGCCGGCCCGCGCACCCTCGCGGCCCTCGGCCTCGGCGGCGTGTCGCACTCCTCGGGCTCGTCGGGCAGCCGGCACCCGATGCTCGAGCGCGGCTCCGAGGGTCGCTCGGTGCGCGTGCTGCAAGAGGCCCTCGTCGAGGCCGGCTACGAGATCGACGTCGACGGCGACTTCGGCCGCGCCACCGAGCAGGCCGTGCTGGCCTTCCAGGAAGCCAACGAGCTCGACACGGACGGCGTCGTCGGCCCCAACACCTGGGCCGCGCTCGGCGTCTGAGGCTCCTCTCGCGATCCGCGCCGCGGGTCGCACTGATTCCATTCCATCTACAGGCCCGTCGACGCGATGGGGGCGAGCGGAGTCCCGAGCGCCTCCAGCAGCGATCGCGCGGTCGCCAGCGCGCGCAGGTCCTCTCCCCGCGGCGCGATGAGCTGCACCCCCACGGGGGCCGCTCCCGGCCGAGGCCACAGAGGGATCGACGTGGCCGGGTGGCCGCTCGCGTTGAAGCCCGCGGTGAAGGCACCGAGCGGGGCCGCGCCGTCGAGGAGCGCCTGCGGTGAGGCGTCGGCCCAGGTTCCGACGAGGGGAGCCGGGGCGCCGACGGTCGGGGTCACCCAGAGGTCGACGTCGCCGAACCACGCGTCCATGCGAGCGCGGAACATCTCGCGGCACGCCATCGCGGAGGCGAGGTCGACCGCGCGGGAGGGCTCTCTCAACAGCCGCGTGGTGCCCTGAAGACCCGCCTCCGAGGGGACGAACATCCCCCGCGCCAGGAAGCGGAACATCGGCATGAACTCCTCGACGGTGCCCTCGTAGCCGGAGCCCTCCTCGACGTGGTGGCCGAGCTCCTCCAGCAGGCCCGCCACGCGGCGTACGGCGTCGACGATCTCCGGGGTGGACTCGATCACCGTGCTCTGCGTGGTGAAGCGCACCCGCAGCCTCGCGGGCGGGCGCTGCACCGCGGAGAGGAAGGGTTCTCCGCGCCCTCCCTGGAGCACGTCCATCAGCGCCGCGGCGTCGTCGACGCTGCGGGCGTGAGGGCCCACGGTCGCGAGCCCCAGCGGCTCGAAGCGCGCGAAGGGGTTGGGCAGCAGGTCGCGCGTGGGCTTGTGCCCGACCAGCCCGCAGAAGGCCGCCGGGATGCGGATCGATCCGGCGCCGTCGCTTGCCACGGCCACGGAGAGCATCCCCGAGGCGATGGCGGCAGACGATCCGCCGGACGATCCGCCGGAGTAGCGCGAAGGGTCCCAGGGGTTGCGCGTGGGGGGATGGAGCGCGGTGTCGATGAAGGGGAGGATCGCGAGCTCGGAGGTGGCCAGCTTGCCGAGCATCACCATGCCCGCGCGGCGCACCGCGGCGCTGCTCACGTCGTCGATGGGCGACCACAGGTAGCGGAAGCTGCGCGACCCGAGGCGCACGAACATCCCTCGCGTCATGTGGATGTCCTTCATGGCGGTGGGCAGGCCCCACAGGGGACCCCTCGCCGCGCCGCGGTCGCGCCTGCGCTCGGCGTCCAGGGAGCGGGCCGTCGCCAGCGCCCGCCGGGGAATCTGCTGCACGAAGGCGTGGAGCTGCGGGTCTCGACGGGCGATGCGGTCGAGGCTGGCCCGGGTCAGCTCCTCGACGGAGACCGAGCCGTCACGGAGCAGCGAAGACTGGGCGAGCGCGGAGCGGTCGAGGACGTCGTCGAGCATGGGCATCGGGCAGGACGGTCCGTCGGACGAGGCGGAGACGCAACCGTCGAGGGCGAGCCGGGGCCCCGAGGGCTTGAGGTACGATCCGCCGTCATGGCGCTCTCGGTGCGGGTCGTCGGGGTCGGGGATGCGTTCACCGCGCGGTACTACAACGCCTGCCTGCTGGTGGAGACCGCGGACACCCGGCTGCTCATCGACGCCCCGCCCGCGCTCGCCCGCGCGCTGCGCGACCTCGGCGACCGCGGCGGCCCGACGATCGGGCTCGACGACGTCGACCACGTGCTCATCACGCACCTGCACGGCGACCACATGGGTGGCCTGGAGCAATTGCTCTTCTGGAGGCGCTTCGTCACCGGGCGGCGCAGCGCGCTCTACGCCATCCCCGAGGTGCTCTCCGGCCTCTGGGACGCTCGCCTCCGCGGCGGCATGGACGTGCTCGTGGACGCCGCCGGGGCGCGGCACCCGCTCGGCCTCGACGACTACGCCGACGTGACGCCGATGCCCTCCCCGGGCGAGGCGTTCACCATCGGGTCGCTCACCCTCTCGTGGCGCCCGACGAAGCATCACATCCCCACCTCGGCGCTGCGCATCCGGGCGGGCGCCTCGTCGCTCGGGTACAGCGCCGACACCTCCTTCGACCCTTCGCTCATCGAGTGGCTCGCGCCCTCCGACCTCGTGGTGCACGAGACCAACCTCGGCATCCACACCCCGATCGAGTCCCTGGTCGGGCTCGACCCGTCGCTCCGGGCGCGGATGAAGCTCATCCATTACCCCGACTTCCACGACGTCGACGCCTCGCCCATCGGGTGCGCCCGCGAAGGCGATCGCTACGACCTGTAGGCCGCCCCGAAGCAGTGCCACACTGCGCGCCGTGAGCGATCCGTTCGACGTCGATGTGCTGGTGGTGGGTTCGGGCTTCGGTGGCTCGGTGTCGGCGCTGCGCCTCAGCGAGAAGGGCTACCGGGTGGCGGTGCTCGAGCGCGGCCCCCGCTGGGAGGCGCGCGATTTCCCCAAGACCAACTGGAACATCCGCAAGGCCATCTGGATGCCCTCGATCGGGTGCTACGGCATCCTGAGGCTGTCCTTCCTCTCGGACGTGTTCGTGCTCTCCGGGGCGGGCGTGGGCGGCGGGTCGCTCGTCTACGCCAACACGCTCTACGTGCCGCCCGACGCGTTCTTCCAGGCGACGCAGTGGGCCGCGATGGGCGACTGGAAGGCCCGGCTGATGCCGCACTACCGGGTCGCGCAGTTCATGCTCGGCGTCACCCAGAACACCTTCGAGGGCGAGCCCGACCGGGTGCTGCGCTCCGTCGCCGACGGCATCGGCAGGGGCGACTCCTACGTCACCACCCCCGTCGCCGTGTACTTCGGCGCGCCCAACCAGACCGTCGTCGATCCCTACTTCGGCGGCGCCGGCCCCGAGCGCACCGGGTGCAACCACTGCGGCGGGTGCATGGTGGGCTGCCGCTTCGGCGCCAAGAACACCCTCGACCGCAACTACCTCTACTTCGCCGAGAAGCTCGGCGCGCAGGTGAGGCCCATGCGCACCGTCGTCGACGTGAGGGCGCTCCCCGGCGGCGGCTACGCGGTCACCCACGAGCGCACCGGGGCGTGGCTGGGGCGCGACCGGCAGGTGACCACCGCGGCGCGCGTGGTGCTCTCCGCGGGAGTACTCGGCACGGTAAAACTCCTCCTGGAGAGCCGGGAGCGGGGATCGCTCCCGAGGGTGTCCAGCGCGCTGGGGAGGCTGGTGCGCACCAACAGCGAGGCGATCCTCGGGGTGACCGCGGGGGCGACCACGGAGCCGTGGTCCCGGGGCATCGCCATCACGTCGTCGATCCACCCGGATGAGCGCACTCACATCGAGGTGGTTCGCTACAGCGAGGGGAGCGACGCGCTCGCCCCGCTCACCACGCTGCTCACCGACGGGGGCCCCGGGGCGCCGCGATGGGCTCGCTGGCTGGGCAACATCGCGCGCCAGCCGCTGACCTTCGCGAAGAACCTCTGGCCCTTCGGGCGCTCACGGCGAGGGGTGTTCCTGCTGGTGATGCAGACGCTCGACAACTCCATCTCGCTGCGGCTGCGGCGCACCTGGCGCTCGCTCTGGCGCCGGGCGCTCGACACCGACCGCGGCGACGGTGAGCCCAACCCCTCGTACATCCCGCTGGCCAACCAGCTCGCCCGGGTCTTCGCGGGGAAGGTCTCCGGCGTGCCGCAGTCGTCCATCATGGAGGCGCTCTTCGACACCCCCACGACGGCGCACATCCTCGGCGGCGCGGCCATCGGAGCCTCCGCCGAGACGGGGGTGATCGACGAGCGCAACGAGGTCTTCGGCCACCCGGGGCTCTATGTCTGCGACGGCTCGATGATCCCGGCCAACCTGGGCGTGAACCCCAGCCTGACGATCACCGCGGTGACCGAGCTGGCCATGAGCCACATCCCGGTGAAGGAGGGGGCGACGCTGCGGCGCGCGGTGGACGAGGGGCTGCAGGCCAGGCGGGTGGCGGAGATCGAGGCGCTCGCGCAGGAGACCGGGAGCGCGTCGCTGCAGAGGCATCTGCCGGTGCGTTCGTGAGCGCGCCCGACCCTCGCGCCTCGCGCGTCGTCTTCTTCGTCTTCGTCACCGTCTTCCTCGACCTCATCGGCTTCGGGATCATCATTCCCCTGCTGCCCTTCTACGTGCGCACGATGGGCGGCTCGGCGGAGACGGTGGGCTTCATCCTGGCGTCCTTCTCGGTGACGCAGCTCCTTGCGACGCCCTTCCTCGGGCGCCTCTCCGACCGCTACGGGCGACGCCCGGTGATCCTGCTCTCGCTGGCGGGCAACGCCGGCGCGATGGTGCTCTTCGCGCTCGCGACCAGGACCTCGCTGCTCTGGATGCTCTTCGCCTCGCGCATCCTGGCGGGCGCGACCGCGGGCAACCTGTCGGCCTGTCAGGCGGCGATCGCCGACGTCACGACCGGAGAGCGCCGCGCCGCGGGCATGGGACGCCTCGGCGCGGGCATCGGCCTCGGGATGGTGCTGGGCCCGGTGCTGGGATCGTCCGTGAGCCACATCGGCGCGTGGGCCCCGCCGCTGGCCGCCGCCGCGCTGGCCTGCGCCGACCTCATCGGGGCGTTCTTCCTGATGCCCGAGACCAACGTGGACTGCGGCGCCACCACCTCCGCGGCGCCCGAGGCGAAGAAGCCCACGCTCGCCCAGGTGCTCTCTCAGCGGCGCATCGTGGCGGTGCTGGCGCTCTACTTCCTGACCTTCCTGTACATGAGCAACATGCAGGTCGCGCTGGCGCTGCTCACCAACGCGCGCCTCGCGTGGACCCAGACCGAGATCGGCCACGTCTTCGGCCTCTTCGGCCTCATCATGCTGATCGTCCAGGGCGGCCTCATCGGCGGGCTGACCCGGACGTGGGGCTCGATCACGCTGGTCATCGGCGGATCGCTGGTGAGCATGGTCGGCCTCGCCACGATCGCGCTCTCGCACCACGCGCTGCCGCTGGTGGGCGGCCTCGCGATGCTGGCCCTCGGGCTCGGGGTGGTGAACCCTTCCCTCTCGGCCATCGCCGCCGACGCCGCGGGGAGCGGTCGCCAGGGGACGGTGCTCGGCTTCGCCCAGTCGGCGGGCGGGCTCGCTCGCACGCTGGGCCCGCTGCTGGGCGGCCTGCTCTTCGCGCGGGTGGCGGCGGGCGCTCCCTTCGTCGCCGGGGCGGTGGCCGCGACGCTGGCCGCGGCGCTGGCGATTGGCCTCAAGGCGGGGGAGAGGGAGACGACCGGCAGCCGTCAGTAGTGGCCCTTGGTCTTGCGGGCGGCGCCGCGCTTCTCGTCGCGGTCGCGCTCCTTGCCCTTGCGGTCGCGACGGGCGCCGCTGCTGTCTTCGGTTCCCTTGAGCGAGGCGAGCGGCCAGAGGGTGTGCTCCACCCTCGCGAGCCCGGCGGCGACCACCGCGTCGACCACCTCCTCGCAGCGCTTGTAGCAGGCCGCCGACTCGTCGAGCGGAACCTCCCCGTCGACGTTCACCAGCACGCCGTCGCGGCGGTACTGCTCGTTGACCTTGCGCTGGTCGAGCACCCGCGTCGCCTCGCCGCGCGAGATGCGCCGCCCCGCCCCGTGGTTGACCGAGTAGCCGCTGTGCGCCGCGCCCGCGAGGGGGCGGAGGATGTAGCTGTGGTCGCGGTTGCTGCCGGGGATGAGCACGGGGTGGCCTTCGTCCTGCCAGATGGTCCCGGCGAGCGCGGGGTGGCCCGCGGGGAAGGCCCTCGTCGCGCCCTTGCGGTGCACCCAGACGGCGCCGAACTCCGGGTGCTCCTCGGCCTGCACCAGGTTGTGGGAGATCTCGTAGACCAGCTCGAGGTCGGCGCGAAACACCTTGCGGAAGGCCTCGGCGACCTGCTCGTAGATCATCAGCCGGTTGAGGATCGCGAAGTTGCCGCCCGCGGCGACGGCGTTGAGGTAGTCGCCCCGGTGGCGCGACTCCCGGGTGAAGTACCCGAGGTCGATGTCCTCGATCTCGCCGTGGCGCTCGTCTTTCGCCATCGCGAAGTAGTTGGTGGCGAGCCCGTGGCCGAAGCCTCGGCTGCCGGTGTGCACCTGCACGAAGAGCGTCGAGCTCTCCTCCTCGCGCTGGAGCTCGATGAAGTGGTTGCCCCCGCCGAGGGAGCCGAGCTGCCCGAGGCCCCGCTCCGGTCGCCCCTCGCCGCCCCAGGGGATCTGCCAGGAGTCCTCCACCGGGATGCGGTGTCGCTCGGCGCGGCTGCGATCGAAGGTCGCGCCATACTTGTCGACGTAATACTCCGCCCCGCCGCGCACGAGGTTCTGGAACTCCTCCTCGCTCACGTCCCCGAGGCGCAGGCTCCTGCCGCCGGCGCCCATGGAGACCCGCTCCATCACCGCACGGTTGAAGGCCAGCTTGCGGTCGGGCGTGGCCAGCTCGGCCGGGACGTCGGAGCGGGCGGACATCATCCCGCAGCCGATGTCGAAGCCCACCGGGCCCATCGCCACCGCGCCGTCGTCACGGCCCGTGAGGATCACGCAGCCCACCGGCACGCCGTAGCCGTAGTGGGCGTCGGGGGTGATGGCGACCATGCGCGTCCCGGGGAAGCGCGTGGCGTTGACGATCTGTCGGTAGAGCGTGGGCTCGGCCTCGGTGAGCAGCTTCTGCGTGAGGAAGAGCCGCACCGGAACCCCTCGGGTGTCCTCGGTCGAGAGAGAGAAGTATCCGTCGGGGGTGAGGACGGCGAGGCGCTTCCAGTCGGCCTCCGCCACCAGGGTGTCGCTCTTCGCCACGACGGATGCTCCTCTCTTCTCTCTCAGACGACGTTCAGGGGAAGGTGACCGAGACGTCGGTGCGGCGCTGGTTGATCTCCCAGAAGCGCTGGGCGATCTCCGAGGGCTCCAGCGTCGCGTTGCCATGATCGAAGGCGGTGCCCTTCACCATCCCGAGCACCACGACGTCGGCGGCATACACGCCGTCGGCCGCCAGCTTCTGGTGCAGCAGCCCCACGGTCTTGTGCTGCGCGGCCTTGGCGACGGCGAGGCCCATCGCCCCCCACTGCACCGCCATGGCGTCGACCTTGGGGTCGTAGAAGCCGAGGCCGCCACCCGTCACCAGCACCGCGCCCCTGGCGCTCTTGAGGTCGGGAAGCGCGGCCTGTACCGCGGAGAGCAGACCGAACACCGAGACGTCGAGGGGGGCGCGAAGCTCCTCCACGGGCGCGGTCGTGAGGTCACCGGCGCCGCCGGCGTAGGCGTTCCAGTGGAGGACGCTGATGGGGCCGAGCGCCGCGCGGACGTCGCTCACCATCGCGGCGACCGCGGAGGCGTTGCCCAGGTCGCAGGGGAAGGCCTGCGCCGTGATGCCCTCGGCCGAGAGCGCGGCGGCGGCGGCGGTGAGTCGCTCGGCGTTGCGGGCGACGAGAGCGACCGCGAAACCCTCGCGGCCGAACCTGCGAGCGACGGCGTCGGAGATCCCGGGGCCGTGGCCGCACACGATGATGGTTGGCTTCATGGTCGTACGGGATATCACGACCATTGCGGCCTGGGGCGCGCGGCTCCATGTAGGGCCCTGAGAGCCCGGTGCAAGACGGACGCATCGCCACCGATGCCCCGGAGGCTCATCCATCTCTTTCCATGAAAGGGTCGATCGCATGCACCTGTCGAGACGATGTCTTGCGTTCTCTACAGCGCTCGCGACCGCTGCCTGTGGCGGCGGCGGTAGCGGAACGAGCCCCACGCGCACCGACGCGGGCAGCGCGATGGAGGCCGGCCTCGACGCGACGCCCATGGACGCTCCCGCCGAAGCCGGAGCGGTGGAGGTCGACAGCGGCGTTCCGGTCGACCTCGGCACCGGCGCGGACGGCTTCTCCACCTGGGTGCCGGGCACCGCCCATCCGCCCCTCGACCAGCTCGTCACCGGCCTCCACGTCAACCTGACGCTCTCCTATGGCGCCGCCTCGGCCAGGGTGGAGGAGGTCGTCAACGCCCGCGCCGACGGCGTCTCGTACTACTTCCACTTCGCCGACGCGCTCGGCCGCTACCTCTACCTCTCTCGCGAGGGCTGCGCCTTCGACGACTTCCACGTCTTCGAGGTGGTCACCGCGGGCGAGTCGTCGGGGCCCGTCGCCGTCAGCGCGGAGGGCGTGGCCAGCCTCGAGATCACCCTCAGCAACCCCACCGACGTCCGCAGCGCCCCGCTCACCGAGGCCGACCTGCCACCCGGGGCCATGGGCCCCTGCCGCTCGCTCGACGCCAGCTTCGAGTACGAGGGCCTCGCCCTGGCGCGACACGTCACCGTAGGCATCCGGGTGCTCCGCACCGCCGCCCGCTGCGAGGCGTACTGCACCGCACGGGCAGACGCCTCGCCGGGCTGCCGATCGACCTGCCTCGCCGCGCCGCTGCCCTTCACCGGACAGATCACCTACGACCTCGACCCGAGCTTCGTGTTCACCGCCGCGAGGCCCGCCACCGGAGCGCTCACCTTCCTCCGCGACGCCCAGACGCTCGACGGAAACGCCAGCCTCGTCCTGGAGTAGTACCTCGCCGCAGGGGAGGTGAAGGGTTGAGCAGGGCGCCCTCCTACGCGATGTGCCTCCGTGCTCGTCGGGGGCTACGGCTGCGTCGGGGAGTTCTTCGGTACGACCGCGAGGCCGACGGCGGGGAGTCCCCGGTACGAGCGCGAGGCCGACGGCGAGGAGTCCCCGGTACGACCGCGAGGCGTCGGTAACCCGAGCCAGACCCTGAGCGTCAGCGAGGGGAGGATGCCGCCCAGGCCCTCCCAATGCGGCCTCGCCCGGAGGGGAGCGAGTGACAACTCCTCCCAGCGCGGCCTCGCTGTCGACGGGCTCCGAATCCGAGAATGACTTTTCGACGGTTCCCTCTCGATGGCGTCGCCCGACGCGACGAAGACGCACCATTTGGACGTGGTCGGTCGCTCCCCTCCGGGCGAGGCCGCATTGGGAGGGCCTGGGCGGCATCCTCCCCTCGCTGACGCTCAGGGTCTGGCTCGGGTTACCGACGCCTCGCGGTCGTACCGAAGAATCGCTCGCCGTCGGCCTCGCGCTCGTACCGGGGACTCCCCGACGCAGCCGCAGCCGGGCCCCGCGTGGCACGGATCTTCCTAGCTTGGAACCCTCAGTTTCAACGGGAAGGTGACCCATGTACGAGAACCGTTCCGACGCGGGGCGCAAGCTCGCCGCGCGGCTTCAGAAGTATCGGGACCGCTCGCCGCTCATCATCGCCCTGCCTCGTGGCGGGGTTCCGGTCGGGTACGAGGTCGCCCGCGCGCTCGGCGCCCCGCTCGACGTGCTGGTCGCTCGCAAGATCGGCGCTCCAGGGCAGGAAGAACTGGGCATCGGCGCCATTGCCCAGGGTGGGGCGATCTACCTCAACGCCGAGCTGGTGCGCGACCTCGGGGTGACCCGCGAGTACCTCGACGCCGTGACCCGAAGGGAGACGGCGGAGATGGCCCGGCGCATCCGGGTCTATCGTGGCAACCGACCGCCGCTCGACGTCTCCGGGCGCACGGTGATCGTGGTCGACGACGGCCTCGCCACCGGGGCCACCACCCGCGCGGCGGTGCGGGCGCTGCGCGCTCAGTCGCCGAGGGAGATCATCCTCGCTGTGCCGGTCTGCGCGCCGGAGAGCGCCCTCGAGCTCCGGGCGGAGTACGACGAGGTCATCTGCGCCTCGGCGCCGCAGCACTTCCAGGCCGTGGGGCTCTGGTACGAGGACTTCGAGCAGACCACCGACGAGGAGGTCGTGTCGCTGCTCGCCCGCGCCGAGAGGGAGCGCGCCGAGACCCTGGCGACCCCGCCGGAGGCCCGCGCCCCGAAGGCCCCGCACGCTCGCGGGAGGACGCCGTGAGCCGGGGTCCCGTGAGCGAGGGGGAGACGGTGCACATCGCCGCCGGAGGGGTGAGCCTGGAGGGCGAGCTGGAGATCCCGTCCGGGGCTCTCGGGGTGGTGCTCTTCGCGCATGGCAGCGGGTCGAGCCGACACAGCCCCCGCAACCGCTACGTCGCGAGCTCGCTGCGCAGCGCCGGCCTCGGCACGCTGCTCATCGACCTGCTCACCCCCGCCGAGGAGCACGTGGACCAGTACACCAGCCACCTTCGCTTCGACATCGGGCTGCTCGCGAAGCGCCTCGTGGCCGCCACCGACTGGCTCACCCGCTCCCCGCCGACCGCCGGGCTGCGGGTGGGCTACTTCGGCGCGAGCACCGGTGGCGGCGCGGCCCTGGTGGCGGCGGCTGAGCGCCCCGACGCCGTGGGCGCGGTGGTCTCCCGAGGGGGAAGGCCCGACCTCGCGGGCGAGGCGCTGGCGAGGGTGAAGGCCCCGACGCTGCTCATCGTGGGCGGCGACGACGTGGAGGTGATCGCGCTCAACCGACAGGCGATGGCCGAGATGGTGGCGCCGGTGCGGCTCAAGATCGTCCCCGGAGCGACGCACCTCTTCGAGGAGCCGGGGGCGCTGGAGTCCGTCGCGGCCCTGGCGGCGCGCTGGTTCGACGAGCACATCGGGGGCTCGAAGCGCCGAGGCGGCTGAGGGGAGCCCGATCGAAGGGAGGCGATACGTCATGGGAAGGAAGCTCTCGCTCGAACGCTTCGCCGAGCGCGGCCTGGAGGCCACCGACCGGGTGGTCGAGCAGCTCCGCCCGCTGGTGCGTCCGCTCGGCTCCGACCGCGACCTCGACCCGCTGATGCAGCGCGTGGGCGACGCGAGGTGCGTGCTGCTCGGCGAGGCCTCGCACGGCACGTCGGAGTTCTACACGTGGCGCGCGCGCATCACCCGGAGGCTCATCGAGGAGAAGGGCTTCCGCTTCGTGGCGGTGGAGGGCGACTGGCCCGACTGCTACCGCGTCAACCGCTTCGTGCGGGGGATGCCCAACGTGGGCGTGAGCGCCGAGGCGGTGCTCCACACCTTCGACCGCTGGCCGACGTGGATGTGGGCCAACCGCGAGGTGGCGGCCTTCACCCGCTGGCTGCAAGCGCACAACGACGTGCGCCCGCCCGACGCCCGGGTGGGCTTCTACGGCCTCGACGTGTACAGCCTGTGGGACTCGATGCGCGCGGTGACGCGCTACCTCGACCGCGTCGACCCGGAGGCCGCACGGAGGGCGCGCCGGGCCTACGAGTGCTTCGCCCCCTACGGAGAAGACGAGCAGGAGTACGCGCGCGCCACGGCGCTGGTGCCGACCTCCTGCGAGCCCGCCGTGGTGAAGGCCCTCGCGGAGCTGCGGGCGCAGGCACCGACGCACGAGACCGACGGAGGCCGCGAGGCCTTCTTCGAGGCCGAGCAGAACGCGATCGTGGCGCTCAACGCCGAGCGCTACTACCGCACCATGGTGCGCGGCGGGGCCTCGTCATGGAACGTCCGCGACGGCCACATGGTCGAGACCCTCGAGCGGCTGATGGCGCTCTACGGTCCGGGCGCGAAGGCCGTGGTGTGGGAGCACAACACCCACGTCGGCGACGCGCGCTACACGGACATGGCCGACGAGGGGGAGTTCAACGTCGGGCAGCGGGTGCGCGAGGTCTACGGCGACGACGACGTGGTGCTCGTGGGCTTCTCGAGCTACCGGGGCACGGTGGTGGCCGGCGAGGAGTGGGGCGCCCCGATGCAGGTGATGGCCGTCCCGCCGGGCCGGGAGGGCAGCTACGAGGACGTGTTCCACCGCATGGGAGGCGGCGACAAGCTGCTGCTGGTGGGGCAGGCGCCGCCCACGCCGGAGCTGCTCGCCCCCCGGGGGCACCGCGCCATCGGGGTGGTGTACCGCCCCCGCTACGAGGCCTACGGCAACTACGTCCCGACGGTGATGCCGCGCCGCTACGACGCGCTTCTCTTCATCGAGCGCACCCGGGCGCTGGTGCCGCTGCACCTGATGGAGCGCCGCGACGGCGAGGCGCCGGAGACCTACCCCACCGGGATGTGAGGCTTCTCCTCGGGAGGCGCCGTGTCGCGGAGGTCTCTCAGCGCCACCGGGCGGGAGAGCCTGCCGCCGCCCTTTCCGCCGAGCAGCCGCTGCGCGGGGTAGATGCTCCGGTGCCCGCTCATCACATAGGCGAGCGCGCACACGATGGCCGCGTGGGGGAAGATCGCCACACCGAGGAGCTCTACGGCCATGATGGAGAGCGCGAGCGGGGCGTTGGAGGCCGCCGCGAAGACCGCCGCCATGCCCACGCCGGCGCCGAGCGGCAGCGGGAGGCCGAGCGCTCGGGCGAGGACGTTGCCCAGCGCCGCGCCCACGAAGAAGAGCGGGGTCACCTCGCCCCCGAGGAAGCCCGCCCCCAGGGTGATGGCCGTGAAGAGCAGCTTCGCCGCGAAGGCGTAGACGGGCAGGTGCGGGTCCTCGAAGGCCCTTACGATCGTCGGCACGCCGAGGCCCAGGTAGTCGTCGGTGCCCGAGAGCTGCCAGAGCCCGACCACCGCCGCGCCGCCCAGCAGCATGCGCACCCCGAGGCGGGGGACGCGCCGCTCGCCCTGGCGCTTCAGCCAGTGGGTGAGCTCGATGAAGGCCGTGGAGACGGCGGCCACCGCGGCGGCGAAGACCAGCCATTTCAGCGCCAGCAGGGGGGTGAGCGCGACGCTCGGCGCCGCGGGGTAGGGCGTGTGCCCGACGCCCCAGGCGCGGGTCGTCACGTCGCCCACCAGCGCGGCGACCAGCGCGGGGATCAGCGCGTCGTACTCGATGCGCCCCAGCGACACGAACTCCAGCCCGAAGACCGCCCCCGCGATGGGCGTCCCGAACACCGACCCGAAGCCTCCCGCGACGCCCGCGGCCAGGAGCTGACGGCGCACGGCGCTCGACACGCCGATGCGGTGGGCGATGGCGTCGGCGAGGCTCGCCCCCATCTGCACCGCGGTGCCCTCGCGACCGGCGCTGCCGCCGAAGAGGTGGGTGAGCACCGTGCCGACGAGCACCATCGGCGCCATGCGCAGCGGAATCTCCGGTCCGTCGTCGTGGATGGTGTCGATGACCAGGTTGTTGCCGCCCTTGATGGACCTGCCGAAGCGCTCGTAGAGGGCGCCCAGCGCGAGGCCCGCGAGGGGCAGCGCGAAGACGATCGACCGATGGGCCCCGCGGAAGCTCGTGGCCCGATCGAGGAGATGGAGGAAGAGCGCCGAGGCGCTCCCGCAGAAGAGGCCGACGAGGGCGCCCAGGACGATCCACTGGACGAGCGCTGAGAAGCGGGAGCGACGGGTCACGGTGGTTCCGCCCGGGAGTCTAGGTCAGCGGGGCCGAGGGCGGGCGATGGCTTGGGGGGGAGGCGCACCGGTTGCCGTGCGCGCACCGCTTGCAGTGGGCCACAGCCACCCGAGGGGGCAGCGCGACCGGGTGGACCACGGCGGCTCGGTCATTGCTGCCCGACTCCGGAATGCACGCAGGCGTCGTCTTCCATGATCGGATCGATGGCGGGCGCTGGCTCGCGGCGGCGCTGATGGCCTGGCGCGCATCGCAGCCGGTGGTGGTGGCGCTCGCCCGGGGCGGGGTGCCCGTCGGGTTCGAGGTGGCGCGCGCGCTGGGAGCTCCCCTCGACGTGCTGGCCGTCCGCAAGCTCGCGGTGCCTGCCGATCCTTCGCAGCGCGTGGGGGCCCTGGCCGAGGGGGGAGCCCGCTACCTCGACATGAAGCTCATCGGGCGCCTCGGGCTGTCCCTCGAGCAGCTCCGCGACATGATCGAGGCGGCGCAGGTCGAGCTCGCCCGGCGGGTGCTCGCCTACCGGGGCGACCGGGCCCCGATCGACCTCCGCGGGCGCACGGTGCTGCTGGTCGACGACGGGCTCGCCACCGAGGCGACCGCGAGGGCTGCGATCGCCGCGCTCCGTCCTCGAGGGCCTCGGGCCATCGTCGTGGCCGCGCCGGTCTCCGCTCCCGACACGATGCGGGCCTTGAAGCCCGAGGCCGACGCGGTGGTGTGCGCCCGCTCGCCCTCCGACCTGTCGGCCGCCGGTCGGTGGTACGAGGACGTCTCGCAGACCTCCGAGGAGGAGGTGCGCTGGTGCGTCGACGCCGCGCTGGCGAACCGGGTCTACTGAGCGACCGCAGCCGCGCCCCTCAAAACCTCACCCAGAGGACGCCCTCGATGTCCCGGCCCGCGACCTCCCTCGTGCCGTCGCTGCCGCGGAGCGTGATGCGATAGTTGTGGAGCGTCCGGCTGCCGTCGCTGCCCAGCTCCTCGCCTTCCTGCTGCATGGCGACGATGGTGCACCGGGTGTCGCGCACGATGCGGCGCGCGATCGCGTCGATGGCCGACTCGCCGGGGGTGATTCGCACGCGTCCGCCCGCGAGGCCCTTGGCCAGGGCGTGGCCGAGGGTCACCTGGAAGGTGACGCTCCCGACGCTCGACGGCGCCCTGACCCGCCGGGTCGAGGAGTGCGTGTGATGGCCGTGCGCGTCGGGAAGGTCGGCGGTCTCCGTGGCGAGGGCGCCTGGGATCGTGGACAGCTCGGGGAGGAGCCTCCGGGCGGTCGTCGCTGCCGCGCGCTGGACGGAGACCGAGTGACCCCGCTCGAGGTGCGCGTCGAGGTAGCCCCGCGCGGCGGCGGCGATGGCCGCGTCGCGATCGGCCTCGGAGAGCCCGAGGAAGCTCGCGCGCATCCGGCGGGCGATCGTCTGATGGGCCTCCGCGATCGAGAGCACCTCCGGCATCTGCCCTGGCTCTGGAACACTGTAGAGAGCCCTGCCTCGCTCTCGCCAGGCGGCCTCGCGGGTCGCGAGGTCGGGCGCTCGGCCACCGCCCTCCGCGTCGACCGATGGCCCCGGGCAGACGGGCGGGGCGGGTGCGCCGAGGTGGCGCTGCTGGTTCGGGTCCATGGACATGTCGTGGCCAACTAGGAACTTCCGTGCCCACCCCCCTCCGAGGCGTTGCCACCTGCGCAGTGCCGCTCTCGCCGCCCTGCTCCCGCGGATCCTCATGGCATCGAAGGTCCCCGGCGAGGAACGCACGCGCTGCGGAGGGCGCACAGCGTGCGGTGCGCCAGGGCCCTCCCGGGACGAAAAACACCGTTGACAGAAAGGGGGGCGTGCGCGCAGTGGTGACCCCGCCGTCCGGCCGCCGGACGTCCGATGGAGGGCTTGCCTCTTCCCGCGTGGACCCTCTAAGACCTCAACGCATCGGAGAGAGGACTCGCATGGACAGGGCGCTCACACTTCGCAGCACCACCGTCGGCACCAAGGCCATCATGGCCGTGACGGGGGCGGTGCTCTTCGGCTTCGTCGTGGTTCATATGCTGGGCAACCTCCAGCTGTGGCTCGGAGCCCAGGCGATGCACGACTACGCGGTGTCGCTGCGCAAGATCCACGGCGTGCTGTGGATCGCCCGCGCGGTGCTGCTCGCCTCGGTGCTGGGCCACGCCTGGTCGGCCTTCACGCTGGTGCGCCGCAACGCCGCCGCCCGCCCGGTGCCGTACAAGCACGCCCGGCGCGATCAGGCGACCAACTACGCGGCGCGCACCATGCCCATCACCGGCGTGGTGGTGGCGCTCTACATCGCCTACCACATCATGCACCTGACGCTGGGCGTCGGCGTCGCGGCCCACGACCCGCAGAACCCCTACAACAACGTGGTGAACGGGTTCTCCAACCCGCTCATCGCGGTGGTGTACATCGTGGCCAACGTGCTGCTGAGCGCTCACCTGTTCCACGGCGGCTACGCGTGGTTCAACTCGCTCGGGCTGAGCAACCCCCGCTACGCCGGGATGAAGCGAGCCTTCGCGATGGGCCTCGCCGGCCTGATCACGCTGGGCAACGTCGCGCTCCCCGTGTCCGTGCTCGCGGGCGCGGTGAAGCCCACGACGGAGACCTTCTGCTCGCCCGAGCTCGGCCCCTGCGCCGGCCCCGGTGTCGAGCCGGGCCGCTGAGCGGCACCACGTACGACTGAGGCTATATACCGCTATGGAACTCCGATCGAACGTCCCCTCCGGACCCATCGAGAAGCGCTGGGAGAAGCACCGCTTCGACCTGAAGCTGGTGAACCCCGCCAACCGTCGCAAGTCGACCGTGATCGTCGTGGGCACCGGCCTCGCGGGCGGCGCGGCGAGCGCCACGCTGGGCGAGCTCGGCTACAACGTCCACGCCTTCTACTATCAAGACTCCCCCCGCCGCGCGCACTCCATCGCCGCGCAGGGCGGCATCAACGCCTCGAAGAACTACCAGAACGACGGCGACAGCATCTACCGGCTGTTCTACGACACGGTGAAGGGCGGAGACTTCCGCGCTCGCGAGTCCAACGTCTACCGCCTGGCCGAGGTCTCCGGGAACATCATCGACCAGTGCACCGCGCAGGGCGTCCCCTTCGCCCGCGAGTACAGCGGCCTGCTCGACAACCGCTCCTTCGGCGGCGCCCAGGTCTCCCGCACCTTCTACGCCCGCGGCCAGACCGGCCAGCAGCTCCTGCTCGGCGCCTACCAGGCCCTCGAGCGCCAGGTCGACGCGGGCACCGTGCACACCCACGGCCGCCACGAGATGCTCGACCTCATCGTGATCGACGGCGTCGCGCGCGGCATCGTCACCCGCGATCTGGTGTCCGGTGAGATCCGCCCGTGGCTGGCCGACTGCGTCGTGCTCGCCTCCGGCGGCTACGGCAACGTCTTCTACCTCTCGACCAACGCCAAGGGCTGCAACGTCACGGCGACCTGGCGCGCGCACCGCCTCGGGGCGGCCTTCGCCAACCCCTGCTACACGCAGATCCACCCCACGTGCATCCCGGTGGCGGGCGACTACCAGTCGAAGCTCACCCTGATGAGCGAGTCGCTCCGCAACGACGGCCGCGTCTGGGTCCCGAAAGACCCGGCGGACGCCACGAAGGACCCGCGCACGATCGCTGAAGGCAACCGCGACTACTACCTGGAGACGCGCTACCCCGCCTTCGGCAACCTGGTTCCGCGCGACATCGCCTCGCGCGCCGCCAAGAAGGTCTGCGACGAGGGCCGCGGCGTCGGCCCGGCGGTCGACGGCGAGCGGCGCGGCGTCTACCTGGACTTCGCCGACTCCATCAAGCGCCTCGGCAAGAGCAAGATCGAGGAGCGCTACGGCAACCTCTTCGAGATGTACGAGCGCATCGCGGGGGAGAACCCCTACGAGACGCCGATGCGCATCTACCCCGCCAGCCACTACACGATGGGCGGGCTCTGGGTGGACTACAACCTCATGACCACCATCCCGGGGCTCTTCGCCGCGGGCGAGGCGAACTTCTCCGACCACGGCGCCAACCGCCTCGGCGCCAGCGCGCTGATGCAGGGCCTCGCGGACGGGTACTTCGTGCTGCCGAGCACGCTCGCGGGCTACCTCGCGAACTTCAAGGGGCCGAAGATCGCCGACGACCACGCCGAGGTGCGGGCCGCCGTGGGCCGCGTCAACGAGCGCCTGAAGCGGCTGGTGAGCGCGCCGAAGCCCTCGCGCACGCCCGACTCCTTCCACAAGGAGCTCGGCCGCCTGGTGTGGGACGAGTGCGGCATGGGCCGCAACGCCGAGGGGCTGCGCAAGGCCCTCGCGCGCATCCCCGAGCTGCGCGAGGAGTTCTGGAACGGCGTGCGCGTCACCGGCAGCGGCGCGGAGCTCAACCAGACGCTGGAGAAGGCCGGTCGCGTGGCGGACTTCCTCGAGCTGGGCGAGCTCATGTGCCTCGACGCGCTACACCGCGAAGAGTCCGCCGGAGGGCACTTCCGCGAGGAGCACCAGACCGAGGACGGCGAGGCGAAGCGCGACGACGAGAACTTCACGTACGTGGCCGCGTGGGAGCACACGGGCGACCTCAGCAAGCCGAAGCTCAACAAGGAGCCCCTCACCTTCGAGTACGTGAAGCCCGCCCAACGGAGCTACAAGTAACATGAGCAAGAAGCTGAACCTCACCCTCCACGTGTGGCGCCAGAAGGGCCCTACGGCCGCTGGCGACTTCGTGAAGTACCCCGCGAGCGGGATCGACGATCACATGTCGTTCCTCGAGATGCTCGACGTGGTGAACGAGGGGCTGATCGAGAAGGGCGAGGACCCCATCGCCTTCGACCACGACTGCCGCGAGGGAATCTGCGGCTCGTGCGGGGTGATGATCAACGGCATGGCGCACGGCCCGCGCAAGGCCACCACGGCCTGCCAGCTCCACATGCGCGTCTTCCACGACGGCGACGAGATCTGGATCGAGCCGTGGCGCGCCGCGGCCTTCCCGATCATCAAGGACCTCATCGTCGACCGCGGCTCCCTCGACCGCATCGTGCAGTCCGGCGGCTACGTCTCGGTGCGCACCGGCGCGGCGCGCGACGCGAACAACATCGCGATCCCGAAGGACGACGCCGACCTCGCGATGGACGCCGCCCAGTGCATCGGCTGCGGCGCCTGCGTGGCCGCGTGCCCCAACGCCTCGGCGAGCCTCTTCACCTCCGCCAAGATCGGCCACCTCGCGCTGCTCCCGCAGGGCGGCCCGGAGCGCGAAGACCGCGTGCGCCGGATGGTGCTCCAGCACGACGCCGAGCTCTTCGGCTCCTGCACGCAGCACGGCGAGTGCGAGGCCGCCTGCCCCAAGCAGATCAGCATCAACTTCATCGCCCGGATGAACGCCGACTTCATCAAGACGGCCGTCACGGCCAACGCCGACCTCAAGCAGCGCGAAGGCCAGTAGCCTCCGCCCCGCTACGGGGGAGCCTCCGGCCCGATCTCTCCGAGCTCCTCGACGAAGGCCGCGAGGAACGACCTCACCACAGCGACCTCCTCCGAGGAGAACCGTGCCACCACGCGGGCGAGCGCCCCCTCGATGGTGCGCTCGTCGGCGCCATCGAGCTCGCGACCCTGCGCGGTGAGCCCCAGCGCCACGCGCCGCCGGTCGCGCCCGGTCTGCCGGCGCTTCACCAGGGCCGCGCGCTCGAGCCGTTGCACCGCCGCGGAGATGGTCCCCGGGTCGAGGTGGAGCACGCGCGCCAGGTCGCCGGGGCCGATGCCCGGATAGCGCCCGATCACCCGGAGCGCGATGCGCTGTGACCCGGTGACGCCGAGCCGAGAGAGCATCGCCCGGCTGGCTCGCTCGAAGGCGTGGTTGAGCGCCCACCACTCGCGCAGCAGCTCCAGCACCGGGCCCAGCGGGTAGTCGCTCGGTGCGCCAGTCGTCCCGGTCATCGGTTGCCCCATCGACGGCCCCCCTTCAGGTCGAGGCGCGGCGAGCGCTCGCGACGGCCTGCGTCGAGCGGAGGCCCTCGAGCCGCGCCAGCAGCGCGTCGATCTGCCGCTGGTCGTCGATGTAGTACGACGCCGCGGAGGAGGCGCGGCGGCCCACGCGCACCCCGATCAGGCGCCCCGGCCGCTCGGACTCGAAGACGTCCTCGTCGGTGACGTCGTCGCCGACGTAGAGCGCGATGTCCGCCCCGGAGAGGGCCTGCAGCGCCTCGAGCGCGATGCCCTTGTGCGGGGCCCCCTCGGGCAGGACGTTGACCACCCGCTTGCCGGCGATCACCCGGGTCTTCATCGGCAGCGCCGCGACCGCCGCCTCGATGGCCTGCCGCGCCCTCGTCGCCGAGCGCGAGCGCCGGAAGTGCACCGCGAGGGAGAAGCGCTTGTCCTCGATCTCCACGCCCTGGATGCCCCCGACCGCGGCCTCCATGCGCTCGCGCATGGCGCGGACGACCTCCTCGAAGCGCTCCATCCCGTCAGAGGGCTCGACGCCGTGGTTGCCGACGATGTAGCGCACCGGCACGCCGCCGAGGCGGGCCTCGACGTCGGCGCGGCTGCGGCCGGAGATCACCGCGCAGGGGTAGAGCGCGCACACCTCGGCGAGCAGCGCGCGCGTCGAGGGGCGCATCGCCGCGCGGTCGCGGTCGTCGACGATGGGGGCGAGGGTGCCGTCGAAGTCGAGCGCCACGAGGACGTTGGCCCAGGCGAGCTGCGCGAGGACGTCGGCGTGGGCGCGGGCCAGGATGCGCCTCACGGCAGCTCCTTCGCCCGGGTGCCCACGCCGGTGAGGTCGGCCAGGATGTACGGCAGCCCGCCCCCTTCGCCGGCGGCCCGGTGGCGCAAGAGGCTGCGCCGGGCGCTGGCCACCGCGAGGCGCGCTCGCAGCTCGATGTCGCGCTCGAACCACCTCCGCGTGGTGTGCGTGAGCGTCAGGCGCCCGATCCACGTGAGCAGCCCGAGACCCAGCGTCCATGCCACGACGAAACGTACCGCGCGACCCATGGTGGAGTCCCAGGCTAGCAGGCGATACTTGGTGGTCCAATCATATCGCGCGGAGGGTCACGTCGCGAGCTCCAGCTCCTGCATCCGGCGCCAGAGCGTCACCCGGCTCACCCCGAGGATCTTCGCCGCGCGGGTGCGGTTTCCCCCCGCTCGCTCCAGCGCCCGCCGGATGCGCTGAGCCTCCGGGGAGCCGTCGACCGCGGGCGGGGTGTTGACCGGCACCGGGCTCAGCGCCTCGCCGGGTTCGCCCGAGGTGATCTCCGGGAGCAGGTCGGCCTCGGTGAGCACCGGGCCCTCGCCGATGACGAAGGCGTACTGCAGGGCGTTGCGGAGCTCGCGCACGTTGCCGGGCCACGGGTGCCGCTCGAGCGCCTCGCGCGCTCCGGGCGACACGTGCACGACCTGGCGCTCGCCGGCCTTGTTGAGCTCCTCGACGATGCGGTCGGTGAGCAGGGCCACGTCGCCCGGCCTCGCCCGCAGCGGCGGAATCAGCAGCGGGACCACCCGCAGCCGGTACATCAGGTCGGCGCGAAAGCGGCCGAGCTCCACCGCGCGTCGCAGCGACTGGTGCGTCGCGGCCACCAGCCGCACGTTGACCGGGATCGGGTCGCTCCCACCGACGGGGATCACCGTGCGGGTCTCCACCACGCGCAGCATCTTCGCCTGCAGGTCGATGGGCATCTCCGCGATCTCGTCGAGGAAGAGGGTCCCCCGGTCGGCCGCGCGGAAGATGCCCGCGTGGTCGCGCGTGGCGCCGGTGAACGAGCCCTTCACGTGGCCGAAGAGCTCGCTCTCCAGCAGCGACGGAGGCAGCGCCGCGCAGTTGATGGCCTTGAAGGGACCCTTCGCCCGAGGCGACAGGTCGTGCAGCGCCCGCGCGACCAGCTCCTTGCCGGCGCCGGTCTCGCCCCGCACCAGCACAGGGACGTCCCGGCGGGCGGCGCGCTGGAGCACGTGAAACATCTGTTTCATCGCCGGGTCGCCGGTCCACATCCCGTGGAAGAGCACCGGCGCGTCGGCGGTGTCGGGCGCGTCCCTCGCGTCGAGCAGGAGGAGCCACCCTGCCGTCTCGTCGTCGGCGATTAGTGGCGTCGCGCGCACCCTCAGCGGGCGCATCGCCCCGTCGCGCATCGGTCGGACGACCGCGCCGGTCACCGCCCTCCCCGCCGCGAGCGCCTCCGCGATGGGGCGGTCGAGCGACTCGCCGCAGAGCACCCTCGGGGCCAGCGCGCCCGGCCGCACGGGCTCGCCCAGCAGCGCCTCGATGCCCGGCGAGGCGACCACGACGCGCAGCGAGGCGTCGAGGAGCAGCGCCGGCCCGGCGAGGGACTCGACGGCCATCGCGGCCAGGTGGAGGGGAGTGCTCGGAGGGGGAGGGGGAGCAGGGGGGCGCTTCACGCGGCGATGGTACCGCGTGAAACAGTGCTTCTCACGCGGGGTGGGCGATCGCGTGGCGCTTCATCTCTCGGCTCACGGCCACCGCGATCAGCGCGCCCTCGGCCGCGAGGAAGTAGGGCCAGTGGCGCCCGAGGGCGACGGTGGCGCCGAAGAGCCTGGGCACCTCCTGGCCCAGCACGAAGACCGCCATGGCGAGCACGAACCACGCGAAGCCGCGGCGGAGCGCGTCCGGGGCAACCCTTCCGGCGAGGCGGCTGCCCAGGATGCTGCCGACGACCGCGGCGCCGGCCACCGGGAGCGCGATGCCCCAGGGCAGGTGGGTCTTCGCGAGGTGACCGAGGAGCCCGGCGCTGCTGTTGAGGGCGATCACGAGCAGCGAGGTGCCGACCGCGGCGGTCATCGGGAGGCGGCCGAGCAGCACCAGGGCGGGCACCACGAGGAAGCCGCCGCCCGCGCCGACGAGGCCGGTGACCGCGCCCACCGCGAGGCCCTGCGCCGCGACCCGCGCGATCGGCGTCGGGTGCTCGAGCGCGGCCGCGGCGACCTCGCGGCGGCCGCGCAGCATCGCCGCGGCGGTCACCAGCATCATCGCGCCGAAGGCCAGCAGCAGCAGCGACGGGGGGAGAAACGACGACACGCGCCCGCCGAGGTAGGCGCCGACCATGCTCGCGGCGCCGAAGCTCAGCCCCGTGCGCCAGCGCACCCGCCCGTTGAGGGCGTGGGGGATGAGCGCCGCCGCGCTCGTGCTGCCGACGACCAGCAGCGACGACGCGATGGCCTGCTCGGCCGGGAGCCGGAAGACGTAGAGCAGGATGGGCACCGTCAGGATCGATCCGCCTCCGCCCAGCAGCCCGAGCGAGACACCGATGAGCACCGCCAGCGAGACTCCGAGGATGAACATGCCGGGGGTCGAGAGCGAGAGCCGTGCCGCGGAGGAATTGACCGTAGAAAGCAGGGCGTTGCCTCGCTCGGGGGCCGGCCGTGAAACAATGAGAAGCCCGTCGGTGAAACGTGTGAAACATCGATGGATCCATGGCGTCGGGCTTCTCCACAGGGATGCCGATGGATGCTGGCGGCACATCGGTTGCAGCCGTGTTTCAACCCCAAGGAGTCACAACCCATGTTGATGCGACAGCTCTTCGATCCAGAGACCTCGACGTACACGTACCTGCTGGCTGACGAGGTGACGCGCGAGGCGGTGCTCATCGACCCTGTGCTGGAGCAGGTCGAGCGAGACCTGCAGGTGCTGCGAGAGCTCGACCTCACGCTGGTCTGGGCGCTCGACACGCACGTCCACGCCGATCACGTGACGGGGCTCGGCACGCTGCGGGCGAAGACCGGCTGCCAGACGGTGCTCTCCGAGGCGGCGGGCACCGGCTACGCCGACCGTCTGGTGAAGCAGGGCGATCGGGTGGCCTTCGGCTCGCACGCGCTGGAGGTCCGTCAGACGCCGGGGCACACCAGCGGCTGCGTCACCTACGTCACCGACGACCACCGCATGGCCTTCACGGGCGACACGCTGCTCATCCGGGGCTGCGGCCGCACCGACTTCCAGCAGGGCAGCGCGCACGAGCTGTACCGCTCGGTGCACGAGCAGGTCTTCTCGCTGCCCGACGAGACGCTGGTGTACCCGGGGCACGACTACAAGGGCCGCACGGTGTCGACGGTGGGCGAGGAGAAGCGGTGGAACCCGCGGCTCGCCCTCACGCGCACGGTGGAGGAGTTCGCGGCGACGATGGCCGGGCTCCAGCTCGCGTACCCGAAGAAGATCGACGTGGCGCTGCCGGCCAACCTGCACTGCGGCGTTCCGCAGGGGCTGCCGGTGGGCGCGGAGGCGCCCGAAGAGACCCGATGGGCGCCGGTGGAGGTGAGCGCGGCAGACGTCCCGGAGGTGACCTGCGAGTGGCTCGCGGCGAACCCGGGCATCGGACGGCTGGTCGACGTGCGCGAGGCGGACGAGTTCAACAACGCGCTCGGCCACGTGGCGGGCTCCGCGCTCACGCCGCTCGCGACCGTCGAGGCCGCGTCGAGGTCGTGGGACCGCGAGGCGCCGGTGGTGCTGATCTGCCGCTCGGGCGGTCGCTCGGCGAAGGCCGCGCTGGCCCTGAAGGCCCGCGGCTTCACCAGGGTGGCCTCGCTCCGAGGCGGCATGCTCGCCTGGAACGCCATGCGACTGCCGGTGGCCCGCGACGCCTCGCCCCCGCAGGCGACGGCCTGATCGACCCTCTCGCTCGGCGCGACGATGGGTCGCATACCGCGGCCCACGCCGGTGCGTACGCTTGAAGGGTGAGCCGAACCCACCTGCCATCGCGCGCCATCTTGGCGCTGCTGCTCGCCCTCACGGCGGCGTCCACTGCGCTCGCTCATCCGACCGCGCAGGAAGACCGGGCGCGGGCCGTGAGCTCGCGGCTCATCGCGCCCTGCTGCTACCAGCAGACCCTCGACGTACACGAGTCCGAGCTGGCGACCGCCCTCCGGGCCGAGATCGCCTCCAGGCTGCGCGCGGGAGAGAGCCCCGCGCAGGTCGAGGACAGCCTCGTCGAGCGCTACGGAGAGCGGGTGCGGGCGGTGCCTCGGGACCACGACACCCGCGCCCACGTGCTGGTGCTGGTCGCGCTGGCGATGCTCGTCGCCGCAGGGCTGCTGGGGCGCGCGATGCGCCAGTGGAGCCGACGGGAGGGGGCCGTCCCCGTCGCCGCGCCCGCGCCCTCGAAGGATCGTGATGCGTGGGACGAGCGCCTCGACGCCGAGCTCCGCGCCCTCGACGAGGCGTGACCCTCCGAAGCGATGGTGCCGCCGGGCGCGCCAGGCGCTACACCTCCGGTCGAGCGCCACCAATGAGTGAGTGGGTGCCTCCTGAAACACCCCTCCCCAGGGAGATCGTCCCATGCACTTCCCCGTGCTGCCCTCCCTCGCGCTGACCCTTCCCTTCGTCCAGCTGCCCTACAGCTTCGGACCGATCCACCCCTTCGGGGTGCTCGTCGGCATCGGCGTGGCGCTCGGCTTCAAGCTCGCGATGCGCCGGGCCCGCGAGCTCGGCCTCGACCTCGAGCGCTTCGAGAAGCACGTCTTCTGGACCGTCGCGATCGGCTTCGTCGCGAGCCACGTCCTCGACACGATCTTCTACCACCCGGAGGTGCTGCTCACCCGTCCGTGGGAGCTGCTGCTGATCTACCAGGGCCTCTCCTCCTTCGGCGGCTTCTTCGGGGGCGCCGTGGCCTTCGTCGTCTACGCGCGCCGCCACAAGGTGGACCTCTGGCGCAGCGCCGACGCGATCGCCTACGGGCTCCCGGTGGGCTGGCTCTTCGGCCGCATGGGCTGCGCGTCGATTCACGATCACCCGGGCGCCCTCTCGACGAGCCCGCTCGCGGTGGACTGGCCCGGCGGCTCCCGCTTCGACCTCGGGCTGCTCGAGCTGATGCTGGTGCCCCTGCTCATCGTCGCGGCGCAGGTCGTGGCGAGGCGAACGAAGCGGCCCGGCTCCCTCATCACCACGCTGGCGCTTCTCTACCCGCCCATCCGCTTCCCGCTCGACTTCCTCCGGGCCTCCGCGGCCGACGGCGGCGACGTCCGCTACCTCGGGTGGACGCCGGGGCAGTACGCCTCCGCGGGCCTCTTCCTCTTCGGCCTGTGGATGCTCCGGAGGACCCTCCGCGGCGACGACGACGGCGCCTCGAAGCCGTAGCGTCCCCGAAGGTAAGGGGGAGGGGGTCAGCGGGCGTTCGCGGAGATGGGCTCCAGGGTCTGTCCGTGCGCGCTGATCCGAAGGCGGTAGTGAGGGAGGTGGGGCGCCAGGCTGGCCACCGTCGCCGCGAGCTGCCGGGCGCCGAGCGCCGTGATCCGGGAGCGCAGCGCCGCGGCGTCCACCCGGGCCGCCTCCGCGGGGGCGAGCTGCTCCACCAGAAACCAGGCGTTCTCCGCGCGAACGAAGGCCGTCACCTGCGGGTGGAGCACGAAGAGCTCGCGGGTGCCGACGTGCGGCGCCACCATCGGCACCAGCGTGTGCGCGTGCACCGCGTGCTCGATCTGCACCTCCAGCACCCCTCGCTCCTCGTGCTCGCCGTCCAGGATCGCGTACTCCAGCAGCTCCGGGCGGCGCCAGCCCCGGCGGAAGGCCGCGCGCAGCACGTCGCTCACGAGCCCCTCGCGCACGCCGTAGCGCGAGGGCTGCGTGATCATCAGCCGGATGTGCCCGCAGCCCACGTTCTCCGGGGCGACGAGGTGCTCCAGCAGGGCCTCCTCCATCGCCGGTGGCGGGGAGCGAACGAAGGCCCTGATGTCCTCGGGGCCTCGCCAGGTCGCCGCGGTGGCGGCGGTGCGGGGGTCGCCGCGGAGGGCGTCCGCGAGGCGCTCGATCGCGTGCCGGTCGGTGTGCAGGTAGAAGCGCCCGAAGGCGTCGACGTAGCGGTCGAAGATCGCCGTGATCCAGTCCGGGTCGAGGGGGCGACCCAGGAGCTGCTCCAGCGCCGCGAGCGAGAGCACCAGCTCCCCCGCGTCGCCTCCGGGCGTGCCCAGCACCGGGGTCTCCTCGCGGCCGTCGATGCACGACACGGTGTTCGCTCCCAGCAGCGTGGCGGCCCTCGTCCAGATCAGGGCGTCCGGGCGCGTCAGCGTGGCGCGGAGCTCGGCCAGCGAGCTCGACGGCGCGGGGGCCTCCTCCGCCGCGGGTCGCGCGATCGGCGCCGCGATCGGGGCGCGGGTCGTCGGGAGGGACGCCGCGCCCCAGGCAAGCATGCCCCCGGTGAGCGAGGCGACGCGATGGAAGCCCAGCGAGCGCAGGCGATCGGCCGCTCGCTCGCTGCGCCGCCCAGAGCGGCACACCAGCACCACGGGCGCGTCGCGGTCCCACGACTCCGCGGCCTGCTCGACCCCGGCGAGGGGCACCCAGGCGGCCACGTCGATGCGCCCCAGCTCGCCGGTGATCTCGTCGGCCTCGCGGATGTCCACCACGCGCACGCCGCAGCGGTGGGCGGCGAGCCAGGCGGCGTCGACCTCGGGCGTCCCTCCAGGGCTGCGAGGAAAGCGGATCGCCCCGGGTTCACCGCCGCCCGCGCAGTGTGGGAGCGCCGGGGACGGGAGCGTCGAGGTCGGACGGATGGGGCTCCCCAGCGGGGGGGCGACGGCGCTCAACAGCGCGACGACGAGCGCCGAGTTGGCGGCGATTCTCCACATGGCGATGGGTCTCCGTGAGGGCCGCGAGGGCGGCGGGGCGGGGGGTCAGGTGCGCTGGAGGGCCCGGGTGATGGCGGGCTCGGCCTTCGAGGCCCCGAAGCTGCCGACGAGCATGGCGACCATGAAGGCCAGCGCGGTGGGCGTGCCGGTCACCAGGGACGCGAGGCCCGGGCCGGGGCAGAAGCCGCCGAGGCCCCAGCCCACGCCGAAGATCGCCGCGCCGATAAGGAGCCGCGCGTCGAGGTCGCGGCGCGTCGGCACCAGGAAGCGCGCCGAGAACAGGGGCGACGGGCGGCGCTTGATCAGCCGCCAGGCGACGGCGTGCACCGCGATCGCCCCGCCCATCACGAACATCAGCGACGGGTCCCACCCCCGGAAGAAGTTCAGGAACCCGACGACCTTCTCGGCCTGGGTCATCCCCGAGACCGCGAGCCCGAGCGCGAAGATCACGCCCGAGAGAAGCGCGACGCCGCCTTCGGCCCACGCGCGCGCCCGGGGCGTCAACTCGCACCTCCGCCGGTGAGCAGCACCGTGACCGCCCCGGCGCCGATGAAGGTCAGCGTCGCCGCGACGCTGCGCGGAGAGAAGCGCGAGATGCCGCAGACCCCGTGGCCGCTCGTGCAGCCGTTGCCGATGCGCGTGCCCACGCCGACGAGGAGGCCTGCGAGCACCACGAGGCCCATCGAGGCCGTGCCCGCGGAGAAGGCCCCGGGCATCGTCGCGAGGGCGATCAGTCCTCCGCCCACGATCCCGGCGACGAAGAGCGCACGCCACGCGACGTCGCCCGCGGTGGGAGAGAGCAGCCCCCCGACGATCCCGGAGATGCCCATCACCCGCCCGTTGAGCCCCAGCATCAGCGAGGCGCTCAGCCCGATGAGCGCACCTCCTTCGAGGGCGCGAATCCAGTCCATGGGAATGTTCATGTACAGTGTTGCTCCGGCGTCCCGACGACTGTTTCATCGCCCAGGTCGTGTCCTGGCTCTGGCAGCAACCCGCATGCCGCCTCTAGCGCGCTGCACCGCCGCTGGATCTCGTCGGCCGAGCGACGCTCGGTGTATCAAGCCCGATGAAACATATGTTTCATGGTGTTTCGTTTCGATGTAGAAATCGCGGCCAGCGCACTCGCACGCTCGTTGCTACGCTCGGTGGTCATGTCGATCATCCTGGTCCCTCTCGACTTCTCCGACTGCGCGCCGCACGTCGTCACCGAGGCCCTCCGATTCGCCGAGGCGTTTCGCGGGCGCCTGCTCCTGCTGCACGCGAGCGACCCCCCGCGCGGCCTCCCGCTGACGGCGACGGTGCAGCCGACCGGTTCGCCGAAGGCGATGTCCGTCGAGGCGCTGCTCCGGCAGGACGCCGAGGCGCACCTGGCGCCGCAGCTACGCCTCGCTCGCGAGCGGGGCGTGGAGGCCGAGGGGCGCGTGGTGTTCGGGCCCATCGCGGAGGTCATCCTCGGGGTCGCCGCGGAGGTGCGCGCCGACATGATCGTGATGGGGACGCACGGGCGCACCGGGCTCGCTCGCATGACGATGGGCAGCATCGCGGAGGAGATCATCCGCCACGCCGACGTGCCGGTGATCACCGTGCGAACGAAGCACCACGCGGGCTGCGTGGCCTCGAGCTGCGCGACGTGCGACCTCGGGCGCAGCACCGTCGAGCGCTCCATCGAGGCCGAGGAGGTGGGCTGAGGGCTACGGCGTCGGGGCGCAGGTGCAGTCGACGCAGCCGTCGTCTGCGCACGCTCCGCAGCTCTGCCTCACGCTGGCCCGCAGCGACTCCCTGGCGCGAAACACCCGCACGGCGGCGTTGTTGGCCGTGATGCCCTGGGCCGCCGCGAAGTCCTTCACGCTCTGCCCCTCCACGGTGACCTGCTGGAGCGCCGCGGCGTACTCGGGCTTCAACGTGGCCGCGAGTCCGCGCACGCACTGGCAGCTCGCGGAGGCGAGCGCGGGCTGGGCCTCGTGCGGCTCGTCGAGCTCGGCCGCGAGGGCGTCGAGGGCCCGGCCGTGGCTCGCGTCGCGGCGGCGGCGGTCGATCACCGCGTTTCGAAGGATCCGATAGAACCAGGCCCGCGCGGACTCATCCTGACGGAGCGACGCGCTCTGGGTCAGGCTTCGCGCGTAGGCGTCCTGGAGGATGTCCTCGGCGGTCGCCCGATCGCCGAGCCGGCGTTCGAGGAAGGCCAGGAAGGTCGATCGCGCGCCGAGCAGCGAAGCGGTGACGTGGTCCATGAGGCTCCTGAGCCTACGACCCGGCAGGGGCCGCGGCATGTCCGAAGGGGGGGTGGGTGATGCCGTGCAGACGCGCCAGCTCGAGAGGGATTACAGCCGCTCTTCGAGACCGTAATGCCCGATCGCCCTCTGCGTCGGCACGGCAGCGGGGCCTCGCGATGATCACCGGGCGCCGCAGGAGGCATCGAGACATGAACACCGAGTCCCTGTTCGACGTGGGCGGCATGCACTGCGGGTCGTGCGCCCGTCGCATCACCAAGGTCCTCGACGCGCTGGAGGGCGTCGGCGAGGTCAGCGCCTCGGCGCCCGACAAGACCGTCCGCGTGCGGCACGACCCGGCGCTCGTCAGCGCCGCGCAGCTCGCCGGGGCCCTCGCGGCCGCGGGCTACCCGGCCACGCCTCGATCGACCTGAACGGCGTCACCGCCGCGACGTGAGCCCTGGGCATCTGGTCGCGGGCGGCCAGCGGGTCGGCACTACGCCACGGCGGCCGCGAAGGCTGCGAAGAGGTCGCCGGGCAGCCGGTGCCGGAGCCTCCACGTGATGGCCATCGGGCACTCGTCGACGTGGCTCACGTAGGTGGCAGGCCCCAGGAACGAGAAGGCGCGCTCGTCGCTGCGCAGGCGCGCGAAGAGCATCACCTCGCTGCCCTTCCGCTGATGGTGCTGATAGCGCTGACCCGTCTCGCTCTCGGCGCTGGTCCTCGACTGGCTCTCCCAGTGGATCAGCTCTCGGCTGATGGCGTAGTCGCGATAGCGGGTCGTCGGTGAGAACCCCCCGCTGGTCTTGTCGAGCGTGAAGGCGAGCAGGTCGGACGCTGCATCCGCCGCCCAATAGACTCCGGTCTGCCAGGGCGCTACCCGCGCGCCCTCGCCGACCCCGAAGGCCGCGAGGATCTCGACACGGGAATACCGAGCGTGCACCTGGAGCGGTACATCGGGTCGGGCATCGAGAGGGATGGCGACGTGCGCGATGGTTCCCGAGAGGACGTCGAGGAGATCGACGAGCTCCGCCCGCACCTGGGGGTGGTCCCAGATCAGCGCGCACCCTTCCGCGAGCTTCGTGGATTTCGTCGCGACCTTGTCGACCAGGACGCCGATCAGCATCCGCAGCAGGCGTCGCTCTCGCACCGGCAGCGCCTCCGGATCGGGCGCCGCGTCACGCATCAGGAACCCCCGGTACGCCTCGATGCGAACCATGTCGTCCGTGTGCAGCAGGCGCCCGCAGGCGCGGCGGAGCGCCTTCTCGTGCGGCCCCGACGCCCTCACGGAGAGCCCGGCGTCGGAGCAGAGGTCGGACCACGTCCGCCCGCCCGAGTAGAGCTCATCGAGCTCGATGCCGGTCTCCGCGAGGTAGTCCGCCAGGCTGATCGGGCCCGCGCTCCCCGCGATGCGTCGCAGCTCGTCGACCCTCTCCGACCACCGCGAGGGAACGGCCTCGCGCACGTTGCGAAGCACGATCTCCGCGGCGACGCGGTCGAGCTCCATGTGGCAGCCCGCGGGAAGGAAGGGAAAGCCTCCCTCGATCTGCGCGGTGAGGTCCTTGCGGCTCCCGCCGAGCAGCGCGCGGAAGCGTCGGTCGAAGCGGAACTCCGCCCGGTGCAGCCCGACGAAATCGAGCACCGTGCAGACGGTCTTCCCGGGGCACCGGCGTAGCCCTCGACCGAGCTGTTGCAGGAAGAGGGTCGGGCTGTCGCTCGGGCGCAGCAGGAGCACCGTGTCGACGCTCGGGACGTCGACGCCCTCGTTGAAGAGGTCGACCGAGAACACCACGTTCAGCCGACGGTCCGCGAGGTCGCGCAGCGCCGCGTGGCGCTCGGCGTCGGGCGTGTCGGCCCAGATGGCGACCGCCCTGATGCCCGACGCGACGGCGACTCGCGCCATGAACCGGGCGTGCGCGACGTTGACGCAGAACCCCAGCGCCCGCATGTGCTCGACGCTGTCGACCCGAGCGACGACCTGCTGGAGGACGAACCTCGCCCACACGTCGTTCGCCGAGAGGAGGTTCGACAGGCCCTCCACGTCGTAGCCGCGGCCGCGTCGCCACGGCACCTCGCGGAGGTCGAGGCCGTCGTGGATGCCGTAGTACGCGAAGGGGCAGAGGCGGTGCTGGTCGACCGCATCCCAGAGCCGGAGCTCGGCGGCGATTCGGTCACCGAACCAGCCGAGCACCGGGAGGCCATCGCTGCGCTCGGGGGTCGCGGTGAGCCCGAGCAGCTCCGTCGGCTGCAGGTGCTCGAGCAGCGCACGGTAGGTCTTCCCGGCGGCGTGGTGAAACTCGTCGACGATGACCACATCGAAATGGTCCGGCGCCAGCTCCGCGAGCACGCCCGCGTGCAGGCTCTGGATCGACGCGAAGACGTGCTCGAAGTCCCGGGGCCGACGCCCTCCCACCCAGAGCTCGCCGAAGGCGTGGTCGCGCAGGCCGTGTCGGAAGGTCGCGAGGCTCTGTGCGAGGATCTCCTCCCGGTGCGCGACGAAGAGCAGCCGCGCCCGGGGCAGCGCCTCACGCAGGCGGGCGTAGTCGATCGCCGCCATGACGGTCTTTCCCGTTCCGGTGGCGGAGACGAGCAGGTTGCGGTGGTGGCCCTGCAGGCGTGACAGCGCGATCTGTTCGAGCAGGCGCTCCTGAAAGGCCTCGAGACGCAGCTCGATCGGGCTGAGCGTCACGCTCGCTCCGTGATGCGCCTGGGCCGCGGTGTGCTCCGCGAACTCGTCTGCCTGGTAGGGATTGAAGTCGCCGCTGTTCCAGTAGCTCTCGAAGACAGCGCCGACCTTGTCGACGACGTCGGGGTTGCGCGCGCCCGACACACGGACGTTCCACTCGAGGCCGCTCACCTGCGCGGAGTGCGTGAGGTTCGACGAGCCGATGTAGGCCGTCGAGAACCCGGAGCGCCGGTGGAAGAGCCATGCCTTCGCGTGGAGCCGGGTCATGCTCGTGTCGTACGAGACGCGCACCGCGGCGCCGAGCTCGCGCAGGTCGTCGAGGGCGCGGGCCTCGGTCGAGCCGGTGTACGTCGTCGTGAGCACGCGCAGCTCGCGCCCCCGCTCGCAGTGCGCGCGCAACGCGCCGAGCATCGGGGCGATGCCGCTGCGCCGGATGAACGCCATCACCACATCGATGCGGTCTGCGGAGAGGATCTCGGTCAGGACCTGATTGCCCACCCTCGGCTCGCCCGGCGCGTTGGTCAGGAGGGTCGTGTCGAGCAGCGGGATGAGCGGCTCGGGGATCGTCTCCGCGCTCCCGTCAGGCCGTCGACCGGTGATGGCGTGCAGCACGGCGCCTGGCTCGATCGGGCGCTCGGGAAGGGCGTCCGCGTCCGCGATGGACGCCTCGATCTCGGCGATCAGTCGGCGCGCGAGGGCGATGCTCACGGCCACGCGCTCGCGGTCGTCGACGGAGGCGACAGCCCTCTGGACGACGCGCGCCAGGTGGAGGGCGACGCGGTCCGCTGCCTCAGCCGAGCGGAGACCCTCGCGTCGAGCTTCGAGGCGATCGCCGAGGTCGCGGAGCTGCGCGTCGAGGGTCTCGGTGATGAGCACCTCGTAGAGGCCGCGGTCGTGGCGAGTCATGTGAACGAATCCTGTGACGCTGCGATGGGGGGAAGACAGTCTCCCGCGCCCCACACAGGCTTCGACGGCGGTTGTACCTCCTCCCGCTGACGCGCGGACGAGGGACGTTGCGAGCGGACCTTCGCGATGAGGATGCGCCGCCCCAAATGCAACAAGCCCGACCGGGTCAGCGGTCGGGCTTGTTACACCCCTTGTGGCATTCGATCAGCCTGAAAAACAAGGAGGCTTGAGGGTGGAGGCGCCGGGAGTCGAATCGAGCCGAAATACCGTGAAAACAAGCGAAATACGGTGAAACAAGGTGAGTGGTGGAGGCGCCGGGGAGGTTTGGTGGGGTCAGACAATGTCTTGGAGGGTGAGTTTGTTACAGCTGTAACAAGCGTTGTAACAAGACTCCGGGAGCTGGCGGCGGCCCTCAGGAAGGCGAACCGGGAGAACAAGCGGGTGCTGGTGACCACCCTGCTGGACGAGGTGGACCGCCTGCTTGAGGGTGGGCCAACCGGCGATAGCCCAGGGGCGTAGCCTGGTCGGACAGACTCCTTCGAAGAAAGGGCCCACGACCACCTCCAACCTCCAGCACAAAGAGCTCGTTCGATCGGGTGAGCGCATGGGAGACGGCGATCAACAGCAAGATTCTGAATCTCAGAATCAAGTTGTGTGCATCGAACGACCCGATGGCCAAGGAGCGACAGTCGCTGTAGAATCAACACGGGTCATTCTCGGAGAGAGACGTTCTCAACGATCATGTCGCAACTGGAACCGAGCAAGGATGCGCAACACGCCGGCCGCGCCACAGTTGCCGCTGCAATCATAGCGGCGGCGGCAACTATTACCGCGGCCTTCTTGGGGCTCCGTGGAAGATCAACTGCGGCGGGTTCCGAGATCCCCGAAAACGTCGCAACCGTGCCCACGCCCAGCCCTTCGACAGCCGACTTCGACAGCCTATTCGGGGGTGGAGAACCCGATCTGTCCTCGCTCCCACAAGGCACAAGGTTGATCTTGAATCCCGATGTTCCTCATTCCGACTCTGGCGAGCGACATACCATCAATGCTATCGGTTATGGCAGCCTTAGCCTAACTTGTGATGACACTGGTCTGATCACACGTTCTGCGGCAACGCTTCGGACAAGTACTGGGACAGTGAATTGCGGCTCGTGTGTTGTAGGTACGCATGAATGTCGATTCAGCTTCACACCGTGTTGGCAGCGTGATGAAATGGAATATGCTCCAGCAGAGCTTGTCATCTTTTGTCGATCTAACTGCGAATCTGCCTGTCGCGGTGCGAGTATGATTGCCGTCGATCCCAACGCTCGTACACATAGGTGCGCATGCAGGCTTAGTGCAGGGGTACTGTAACGTCTTTGAAGATTTTCACGGTGCGATATTCCGCATCCCGTCTTCGTCGCGCAAGATGTGACTGCACGCCCTGTGGACAGCGATTGGTTGACGACGCGCGCATGTCATCTGGATCAAACAAAATAGACTTGGCCACCACTATTCGGCCTGAGGAGTCAGTCGTAAGTACTTTCTCATTCCGTCGCTCGGAATGCCTTGCCTGCCAGGCGGTTCGACGAGGGGGTGGGAAAGAACTTTCGACAGGTGGCTTAGAATACACACACACTCGGAACTCACCAGAGCGAGTTCATGCGCAGTCCCAGACATAGCTGGGATGACTTTGAGAGAGAACGAAATGCGCGTCATTGTTCGGATCGAGTTAGAGCTACGCCCTGAACTTCAGGAGACGGTCATTCTCGTCCCCACGAACTGGGATGACTACTCACTGCGTACTGAGTTCACTGTCTACTATGCCGCGCCGCAATCTGCTCCTGTTGCGATCGGTTTGGTAAAGATCTTGGCGGCCTCCTACAAAGAACGAGTTGATGGGAAAAAATATACGCTCGACATGTTGCCAGGCGAAGGAGGTGATCTTGATCCACGCCTGTTCTGCTCGGTAGGCCAGGACGGGTGGTACTACCGGCGCCTTGGGGGACTTGGAGCGAGTGTCGGCTCACGTATCCTGTCTGCGATCAATGATGTATGTTTCAGCGACAATCGGGATGCTTGGTGGTTGAACGACCGGAACTACGAAGGGTCGCTGTTGCGAACCGCGAGTGCGAAGATTGCTTGTCGAGAATCGAGGGGCCTGTTCGCGGGTAAGGAGCTCGAAACGGAGGACAGGAATCACCTTTTTTATAGTCGATCGAATGGAGGTGTTGAGGGTGGTCCAAATGCCTTTGAAGTACGGTTCGATGGAACTCTCCAAGTACCTGGACGACTGTGTGTCGTGGTCGGGAAGAATGGTGTCGGAAAGACGTCGCTTCTCGCCGGCTTGGCGAGTTGGTTTAGCCGCTCCTTGCCGAACGATCAATGGAGTTATCGACCTAAGTTTTCGCGGGTGGTGGTGCTCGCTTACAATCCATTTGATGACCTCATTCGAGGAGAGTCGGGCGTCGATGCCAATGTGCGATTGCTTGGGCGACGACCACCCTCTCTGAAACTGCAGAGATTCGTTGATCTGATTGCTGAGCGCATCGGCTCCACGAGCGACCTGCCCCCCGAGGATTGGAAGGCAATGCTTGACAGGGCGTTCCCCACGCCACGGGACTTCGTGGATAGTCTTGGGACTATTTCATTTGACGCCACTCCCGAGGCTGCGTGGAAGAGCTTGGTGGCAAACCCTGCTTGGGAAGAGTTCCTGGGCGTTGCTCTCGATGAACCACATATCACCAGAAAACTGCTTAGGGATCGCGAACGCGCGTTTGATGCAATGAGTGCTGGTCAACGAGCACTCGTGAATTTGTGGGCCTCCATGTTCTGCAATCTGGCCCCCGAATCCCTTGTCCTGATCGACGAGCCGGAGAACTTCCTGCATCCAAGTCTCGTGGCAAGGTTCGCACGAAGCCTCAATGAGCTTCTCTCGGTGAGAAAATCGTTCGCTGTCGTTGCCTCACACAGCCCCATTCTTGCGCAGGAGACACCATCTCGCTTCGTTTTCGTACTTGAGCGACAGGACGACGAGACGACGGTGCGCCATCCGAATTTTGAAACCTTCGGTGAATCTATTGACAATCTGACGGAGAGGCTTTTCGGAACGGATTTTCGATCCAGTCACTGGAAACGAGTTCTGCGAGAATTCGCGGACAATGGGGATCTTTCGCTTGAGGAAGTAGGGCGGCAGGTATCTGGAATGCCGCTGCCCATGCTCGCTCAGACCTACTTCTTGTATCAAAAGGAGCTGCGAAAGAAGTCTTGATCAAACTTGCTCTTCCGGTCACAGGGAGTGCCTCCGCGCAGGTTGCTACCTGTTTTGAGGAGATACGGCAGGAGTTTTATCACTCAATTCCTGCAACTCGACAGGTGCTGCAGTCAGTGGAAAGTCAGCTGTTTCAGCGGATTGAAGCGTACGTCTGCAACGGGGCGGAGCCAAGGAGCACGGGGCCGACGCCCTTTCCTCGGCAAACCAACGCCAACGCAAGCGGTCTGCCTGCAGTCGGAGAATTGTTGTTTAGCCGATACCGGTCAGGGGGCAAGACCGATAAGGACATCGTTGCTCACGCGAAAAGGGTTAGTGTTGGCTATTGTCCGTATTGTGGTCTGTATTTGCGTCGGAAGCCAGGTGAGACAAGTGCAGATCGCGACCACGTCCGTCCGCGATCCTTGTTTCCTGAATTTAGCCTTTTGAGGTTAAACCTCGTTATGTCATGTGATGATTGCAATGATGCGAAGTCTGATCGTGACGTGGATGCTCATGGGGATTGGTTGTTTCTGCATCCGTACTTTGATGACTTCCTTGCGGAGCGACTGATCGAAGCACAGGTTTCAGCAGAGAACGGAAAGCCTGCCGTGAGTTTTTGTGTTCGCGGTGGTCTCGCACCAACCATCCGTGACAGAGTAGGGCGGCATATTGGGGCATTAGACCTTTTTGCTCGATTTGGTGATGATCCCTTGCGTGAGGCAATGGGTCTTTTGGAGGTGCATCAAGCATACGTTCGTGCCGGGGATTCCAATGTGGAAACGGTTCGTTGTATGCTTCGTGACCAAGGTGCGAAGAGGCTCTCCGCGCGCCCCAACGACCCTTTGGGTTGTATTCTACTTGCTTTGGCCGATGCGAAATCGCTGGGAGATATTCTCACATAGGTGTCTGTTTTGATCTGCGCCATATGGAGTACTTCTGGGTGATTGCGAGCGCGGCTATGGGCCCGCCGAGGTGAAAGGGCACAGCAATGTGCGGAGGGGTTACATGGCATCTGCACGTGTTGATGGAACGACCGTGCTCCATAGGGTCCCCAACGCCGCCAAGTATGCGCCCGGCAAGGATCATCTTCGTAAGCACCCGGCGAGGACCATCTTCCGCGACCGCGCCGGCTTTCCGGCGAGACCGCCACCCGCCTCGTCATCGACGACGAAGGTCGTCTGACGCGCCGCGTGGCCCTGGTTCCCTCGACCGCACGACAATTCCTCCCCATTGCGAATGCCCCAGGCCAACGAGCCGTAGTAACAGTGGGCGGTACGTATGACCACGCGCGACCTCAAGGACAGGAACAAACTCCCCTGGACCCGTATCTGGCTGAGCGGCCGAATGCTCTACGAACACGACCGGACCGGGTACTTCCCACGACTGAACTCGAACGACCTCTTCAATCCATTGCCGGACTATGTTCCTCTATCCGGTCTCGATCACATCCGATGTCTCGTTCTCCTGGGTGAGCGCGGCATGGGCAAGAGCCATGAGCTTGCGAAGGATCGCGAACGTCTCCTGCGGCGAGAGGATCCCCCGGTCATCGTCTACTGCGATGTGCAGAACACTTCCGTCCAGGCGGCGCTGTCCGCGGGTCTGAAGAAGGACCTTCGGCGCGCGCTGAAGGCCCATGCTGGCGAGGTTCACATCTTCATCGATTCGATGGACGCGGCTCCCGACGGTGTTGCCCTGGGAGTTCCATTGATTGGCGCGCGACTTGGTGAACTCACCCCGACCGAACGGAACCGAGTCCGTCTCCGACTGGCCTGCCGTAGTTCCGACTGGCTGAAAGAGCATGAACCCGTTCTCAAGACCTACTTCCAGGGCCAGCCGACGGACTATGACATCGGGTTCTATGTCTATCGTCTCGCTCCTCTAACGCGCGAGGATGTCGTCTTGGCGGCCGAGGCAAGGAAGCTCGACCCGGAGACCTTCCTGGAGTCGGTGCGCGCGGCTCGTGCCGAGAGCCTGGCGGAACGACCGATGACGCTCAGGCCTCTGCTCGATCGCGCGAGTGTCGAAGATGACCTCACCGACGATCCGGTCGAGCTTTACCGGGAGAGCATCTCCGAACTCTGTCGGGAGACCTCGAGCGTCAGAGAGCAGAGGGCCCGAAGGACCTATGCTCCGGAGCTGCTTCATGAACTCGCCGAGCACGTGGCAGCCGTCACGATGTTCACGAGCGCTTCGATCTGGGGCGACGACATCGGGCGCGCGGAGCGGCCACCCGAGGCCATCACGATCGGCGAGCTCTCCGAAGGCGTCACTTTTCGCCGAGGTGAGGTTCCGCGCTCGGTGGATTCGGACGAGATCCGCGCCACGACCCGGACCGCCCTCTTCCGCGGCGGCGTCGGGACGATCGAGTTCGTCCACCGAAGCCTCGCCGAGTTCCTCGCCGCAGATTGTCTGCGGACGAGAGGACTGCCGCCTGAGGAGATCCTGCGCCTCGTGCAAGACCCCAAGGGAACGACACCGCTCGTCGCCTCTCACCTACGCGGGGTCGCGGCGTGGACGGTCGCGATGATGCCGGAGACACGCCGGCTCTTCGAGGACACCAATCCTCACGTCGTCCTCCAGGCCGGGCGTCACTGCTACGACGATGACGCCCTGCGCCGGCGGTTGACCCAGCGCCTGCTCGACTGCTTCGCGACGGGGTATCTCAGCAACACGAGCGAGGACGAGACCCACTACGCCGACCTTGCTCACCCGGGCCTTGAGCAACAGCTCGCGGAATACCTGACACGTCCGAACCTTCCCGATGCGTCGCTTCGTCTCGCACGCCAGATCGCTCGGGCGTGCAAGGTTGCCCTGCCGTGGCCGACACTGGTCGGCTTCGTCCTCGACCGAACACTGCTGGAAAAGCGACGTGGCTTCGCCGCCTTCCTCGTCGCCGAGTGTCAGGATCCCGCGGTCCGAAGTACCTTGGCCCCTGCGCTCGATGACCTGGACCTTCCAGACGAAGCTCGCGGACCCGTGTTGCGGGCCCTGTGGCCAGGACTGATCGGTGTCGAGGACTTGGTCACAGCACTCACTCCAGCCCGACGAGACAATGTCTACGGTGAGTACCAACAGTTTCTCTCCGAACACCTGTTTCGAGGTATCCGGCGGGACGCCCTCCTTCAGGACGTGCCGCCGCTGTTGCGAGGGGTTGCGGGACGCGCATCCATCCCGTCGAAGACCCAGCTAGCTCAGCTCGCTCAGCGACTCCTGAAGGGAGTCTGGCAGTGTCTGGAGGAGGAGCCTGGGCTCGCATCAGCATTCGCCGAGGCCCTTGTCGCCCGCATGATCGCTGTCGCGGAGGGGAGGGAAACGCTCGCGCTCGATCACATCCTGAACGACGATACGATGATGCGAAGAACCAACGGTTGGCAATGCGAGGTCACGTCAACCGCTCAATACACTCCGCAACGATGCCGGATCGTGATGCAGGAACTCGTTCCCGCCTTGGCCACGCGGAACGTTGGGCCAACGGTGCAGGATCGTGTCCTCGACATCCTCGTCGTCGCAGAACCACCGCTCATGCATCGAGAGGAAGGTGCATGGCTGGCCGACAGAATCGCCGCCGGTCCTTCCGCCGAGTTGCCCATCTGGCTCGCGCTACGGGACAAGCTGACGAGCGCACGACCGCTCTGGAACCGACTCCCCGTCGCCCACTTCGTCAACCGCGAACGGATGGAATCACTTCGTGACCAGCCGTGGGTACAAAACGCGCAGTCGTGGGGTGGGATAAAAGTTGCCGCTCCCCGTGACACCTCGGAGGAACCCGCTCCGGTCGCCGTCCCGGCAGTAGCAAAGCCTTCCGTGATGGCACGTCGCAAAGTGATGTCGTCGCAACGGCAAGGCATCCTTCGAGTGCTGGGGCAGCAGAAGATGCCGCTCCGTGGCAGCAACGACCTCTTCGACGCTGTCCTGCGTTCCCTCCGACGCCTGGAGGACCGTCTACAGGGGTCGACGCCGCTCGCCTTCGCCCTCTGGAACGAACAGGCGGAGAGCTGCGCGCCCAAGCCGGAGGTCGCCCTCTCGGACATGATCGCGGACCACCTGCGTCGCGACCTGTCCGAGGTGGCAGCGATCGTGGCACGGGAGGTCGAGATCAACGGACGAAAGAAGATCGACGTCGACATCCAGACGCCGAGACTGCCAGGCCAGCCGCCGACGAGAGTCATTATCGAAGTGAAGGGATGCTGGAACGACGACCTGGAGGCGAGCCTGGATGGGCAGCTCCGCAAGCGGTACCTGACCGATGGGCGCGAGGGGTACGGGATCTACCTCATCGGTCACTACGACGCGTCGGACTGGAACCCGAAGGATGAACGTCGGTCCACGGCGTTGGCCGCGCCCGCAATCTTCGATCGTCTTCGTGATCGAGCAAAAACGCTCTCGAAGGAGCACCAGAAGCGCATCGAGGTAGAGGTGCTGGACTGTCGTCTGCGGAACAGACCAGTCCCTCGGAAAAGCACTCAAAAGCAACGCCAGAAGACCCCTGTGGCACCGTAGCGTGCGATCTCGGCGCCGTCCGGGAGAGAATTCCCTCACCTCAAGCCGTGCCACCCGGTGGCCCTCGGTCGATGACGAACGTGACGAACCATCCCAAGCGCCCCTCGAAAATGACGGCCTCATCTGAAGATGCGACGACCCGCCAAGTCGCCCCGCCTACGCTCGGCGCATGGTCCTTGAAGGGCCCGGTCCGCAAGGAGAACCAGGAGCGGGTGCAGGTGGCGTGGGTAGCCGGCGTTGCCGTCGTCGTCATGGCGGACGGTCTCGGCGGCATGCCGCTCGGCGGCGAGGCGGCGGATGCGGCGGTCAAGCACGCCTTCAAGCGGCTGCGGAAGGAGCTGGCGGAGGCGCTCCGCGCCGGACATGAGGGCGTCCGCACGCTTCTGCTTTCCGTCATCTGGAGCGCGGCCACCAATCTCGCGGTCCTCGGCCACGAGCGTGGGGTCCGGAAGGCTGCCGACGGGTTGTGTACGACCCTCATCCTCGTGGTCGCCCTCGCCGAGTCCTACGTCGTCGCATGGATAGGAGACGGAGGCGCGTTCGTCCTGCGCGGGAAGGCCGCAGTCGATCGCCTCCTCGACCCACACAAGTCGCCGGACGCCCCCACCCTCCTCGAAGCGTTCCTGGGTCCCGAGAGCGACGGGACACCGTCGTGGAAGGTGAGCCCACGGCGCCCCGGGGACGTCCTGCTCGTTGCGACGGACGGGGTTGCAGATCGCCTCGATGGCCCCGTCGTGACGCGCCTCCACACCGCGCTCGGTCGCTCTGGGAGCGCGAAGGCCGCCGCACGGGACTTCCTGGGGGCGCTCGCCCGGCAGAAGAACCCCTTCGGCCGCTTCGTCTTCACCGACAACCTGACGGTGGCGCTTCTCCTCACCGATGGGACGCCGGTCGTCGACACAACCGAGCAGGGCCAAGGGGCCGTGCTTGCCCAGCCGACGACGCAGGCGCGCCTGCGGCCGAAGGGTCAGGCGGCCGCGGCGTACGGACCCTCGACGGTCCGGGCGAGAGCGCGAGCAGGATGATGAACGCCGCGCGATCCGGCACGCCCCGTGGTCCAACCCGGCACAGCCGTCGGTATGCTCGCCAACGAACGCTACCTCCCGACATCGTCGGTGGTCACATGCCCTCGTACCGTGCAGAATCCCGGCAAATGCTACAGCGGCAGAAGACCGGTTCGCTGAGGAGTCGCCTGAAACTCCGATGGATGGCCCGATGTCGGTTCGAAAACGAATATGTTATTGAGTGCCGGCCATTCCGAAGCGTACCTGTGGCCTCAGCCGATGGCATTGCACAATCATGAGCGACCAATCGTCATATACCGTCGGTATCATCGTTGAACGACCAACGCCTGGTGGTTCCTTGTTGTTTGAGGTGAGGCTTGTCGATCAAGGCGCCATCGGAATATCGCGCTCTGGCGTAGTGAACCTCGGTCTCGGCAGTCTTCATGCACCGACAGTTCTCCAAAACTGCGACATGGCCGCCGATGACTTCGTGCGAGCGTTTCTACTGGGAAAGTCTCTCGACACCAAGACGGGGCTGGCCTTCGGGCGCTTCTTGTTTAGTCGTCTGACGGCGGATGCCGAACTGTTGTCCGGTTGGGCGGATGCGCAAAGCCGCCGCGGTCAACGACCCCTACGAGTGGAACTGATTCTTCCTCCGCCTGCCGAGCGCCCGCATGAAGAGTTAGGCCGGCGCAGTATCGCCATTCATGATCTGCCGTTTGAACTCCTTGCGGACTCCAACGGGTTTCTGTTTCGACGGCCGGGCTGGACGTTGGTTCGCACGTTCCGTGGCCTGCGGCCAGCCAGTTTCACGCTGGAGCGCTCGATGGCGCTGCGCGTTGTCTCTGCGAATCCGGCCGCTTTAGCCGGCGAGCCGGGTCCGGCTGTACGCGTGAGTGAGGATGTCTTCCGGGACCACGAGGTCGCCGCCGAGAAGGCGGGCGTCCTGCTTGGTCTCCGAATCCTTACGCCATGCCGCAATGCCACCCGCGCATCCTTGCGTGAGGCCCTGCGTACGGAGGTTCCAACCGCGATCGTGACGCTTGTTGCCCATGGGGACGCTCTCGGTGGCTCTATAGCTCTACACGCCAAGGAGGCATCCGGGGCGGTGGAGTTGATGTCTGCAAGGGATCTTGCCGCGGCGTTCCGAACCGCGAACGTCCGTGTCGCCTTTTTGTGGAGCTGCCACAGTGCTCGGTGGGATCCTGTGTATTCTTCGGTGGCTGCTGCCCTCCTCGACCCGGAGCAGGGGAACCTCGTTGCTATCGTGGCCGCACACGCGGCTCTGCGTGCGGCGGGTACCGTACCGTTTGCCCTGCGACTGCTAGAATCGCTGCCTGGCGCTGCTCAGAGAAACTTGGAGCGAGCCATGACGGAGGCGCGGGTCGATGCCTTCCCAGAGGACGACCTCCAGTGGGCAGTGCCGGTCTACTATGCCCGTCCCTCAGAGGGGAAAACTGTCACCCTTGATGAGACAGTGCAGACGCTTGTTCCCGGACACGATGGCGTTCGACATGACCCTCGAACACGCGTCCTCGGCTCGCCAGAGGAACCCGCGTTCTTCCGTGGGCGGGAATCTGAGATTACAAGCGTTCTCGGTTCGCTTGGCGAGAGGCGCTTCATCTCCATCGTCGGAATGCCAGGCATCGGCAAGACTGGTATCGCAGTCGTAGCGTCAAAACGTGCACTCCACGGCAGCGAACTACAGGTCGAGAAGGCGTTCTGGTTCTCGCTCGACATGATGGGTCACGCTGAGGACCTGAGGGAAGAAATAGCTCTCGCCTACGGCCAACAGCCGCGTGACTACCGAACCGATCGGGCGATCGCCGCGGTGATTGGCGAGGTCGCCGTCCTTATGGTGCTGGATAACGCCGAAGACCTTCTGAGGTCGGATCGAGAGGCCTTCCGACGGCTCCTCAATACCCTACTGGTACGGTGTCCTCGCCTGTACATTCTCACTACCACGCGCCGTCTCATCGGCGACCTTGACGGGATGCAGGAGGCGGAGTTCACGATCACTCAACTCGTTCCGCCGTCCGACCGAGACGCTTTCATCGCAGCCGCCGGAGACAGGCTCACCGATGACGAGCGGCTCTCTTCGGACCTGCCGGACCTCGTGTCGGCCCTTGAAGGGCACCCGCAATCGCTCATTCTGGTCGCGGGTCAGGTTGGACGGGGTCGCTCCCTGCGGTCCCTTCGAGAACTGCTGGTCGAGGACCAGGACGTCAACGCAATCCTTGCTCACGACCTACTGGACGAGGACTCTACATCGCTCGGACCGGACACATCATTACGGGGTCGGCGCTTGGTGAGCAGCCTCAATCTATCGTTCCTGCCATTGAAGAGCGCTAGCCCTAGGGCAGCCGAGGTGTTTGTTTGGTTAGGACATCTTCCTGGTGGTTTGCCAGAGGCACTGGTGCCTCACGTATTTGGTGAGCAGGCGATGGAGGCAGTTGGTGCGCTTCTTCGGCAATACCTTGTCGAGCGTGTTGGTCCCAGCCACCGGCTTCGATTGTTGGCACCCATGCGTTGGTACGCCTTGCAGCAGACTCCGGACGTCTTCTCGGACCTCCGGCAGCAGGAGCTGCTGGTCAATACGTTCCGGGCGTTTGGTGCGCTGCTGCAGGCACTTCGTCTACGCTTGGACCGGCCCGGCGCACAAGCAGCGTGCCGCGAGGCCATGCTGGACGAGTCCAATATCGTCCATCTTGTCGGGCTAGCCAAGGCACGCGGTGCCTCAGTCGAACTCGATGCTCTTGCGCCGGACATCGCGACCTCGGTGTGCTTGTTCGCCATCCTGGCCATGCATGGAGACCGTGCTCGACTCAGCCTTGGCGTGTGCGAGGACGCGGTATTGATTCTTCGGCAGACACGCGACTCGAAATCGCTTGGGCGGGCGTGCCGTACACTCGGGGAGATCTACGCACGTACGGAGCGCCTTGCCGATGCAGAAAGAGTCCTTCGAGAGGGGCTAGTAGGAGCCCGCATCAGTAACGATCGTGCGTGCGAAGCGGAATCTCACCGCTCACTCGGTGAGGTGCTAGTCCGAACCAACCGTTTGCGTGAGGGCGAAGCGGAATACAACGCGGCGCTAACGATTTATGAGTCTATTGATTACCATGTCGGCATTGGCGACGCCCACAAGATGCTAGGCGCTCTCTATGTGCGTACGAATCGCTTTGACTCGGCGGCCAAGTCCTTCGATCTTGCGATTGCGAGTTTTCGTTTTATCGGCTATCGAGTCGGCGAGGCAGATGCCCTGTGGTCCGGGGGGGAGATGTTTTCGCGATACGGTAGACTTGAAGAGTCTAGAATATTCTACAACAGGGCCCTCTCTATCTATCGCGATATCGAAAGCAGGCTTGGAGAGGCCAATGCATTAAAGGCCCTCGGCGACATCTCAAAGAAGGTCGGCCAGGTTGGCGAGGCGGAGCGCTGTTACCGCGCTGCACTTTCGCTTCTGGAGCAGAGGGATAACACGCTAAGTCTTTCGCACGTCCTCTGCGCCATGGCCGATATCTACGCACATACAAATCGACACCAGGAGGCACGGGAGGCGGTCGACAGGTCTCTTCTCATCTTTCGCGCGATTCCGGATCAGCTCGGCGAAGCGAACGCGCTCTGTACGCGTGGAGACTGCCGCGTGCAGACGGGGGAGTTTGCGCACGCCAAGCAAGATTACGAGGAGGCGGACGCGATCTTCGATGAAATCGATGACCCCTTTGGTCGTGCCAACGTGCGACGGGGCATGGGTAACATGTATCGCGCCGTGGGAAACTGCGGGAGTGCTTTCCACGAGTATCAGTCTGCTCTGAGGTTTGACCTTGGAATCGGTCAGACGTTCGACGTGGCTGCGGACTATCTCATACTCGCCGAGACGGCGGCGATGGCACTTCGACAGAATCAGGCTGTTTCGCTGGCTCACGAGGCTCTTCAGCGATACACCAAGATTGATAGTGACCTCGGCATCATGAACGCTTGCTACGCCATCGGGGTAAGTCTACGATTCATTGGCGATCATCGAGGAGCAATTGCCGCCTTGTTGGTCGCGAGGCATGTTGCGATGCGTCTGAATGGTCACGCGCTTGCGGGTGAAATCATGAGACACTTGGTTGCCCTGAATGAGAGGGTAGAAGTCGGTGTTCCGTCGCCTCCAGAGGTGATTGACATTGCGCGGCGCGCCATGATGGCATCTATCGTCGCGTGTCGGAACGCCCTTCGTGTCGAGGGAAGACAGCTTTTGACCCCCTTGGATGAGTCATGATGCAACGGATCATCACGGTCTCCGATCTCCATCTGGCGGTGCCGGGGCCGCTGAACAACTTCCACGCCGGTCCCAAGCTTGCGACGTTCTTTGCCGCTCAGGCACGGAGTGGAACGACGCTCGTGCTCGCTGGCGATGTGTTCGACCTGCTCCAGACTCCTGGGTACCCCGCGGTTCTTGACCTCCATCGAGCGCCGAATCTCGTTGAAAGAACGTTTGAAGCAATCGCTCGGGAGCCCTGGGGGCGCGCCTTGTTTGACGCGCTGGCCTCGGTTCTCGATATGGGTGGAGAGCTCGTCGTAATGCCGGGCAATCATGATCCAGAACTCGCTCATCCTGCCACGCGATCGCTGCTGCTCAAGCAGCTTGGCTTTCACGATCACCCAGGCCTTCATGTCCATGCGACCAGGGAGCCCTGGCGTGCCTCTGTCGGAAATTGGCAGGTCGTGATCGGCCACGGGCATCGCGCTGACGCCTGGAATGCGATCGAGCCGGAGGCGTTGCTTGGCGCACTGTCGAGGGGTGAATCGAGTCTGCCGCTTCCGCCTGGGTCGCGCTTGGTGACTGATGTGCTCAACGTCTTCAAGGAAGTACGCGACCCTTCGACGGGCAACCCGCGGTTTCCTTTTATTGATCTCCTCAAGCCAGAGACTCCCGCGGTACCGTTGCTCCTCCTCTATCTGGATCGGCAACTGGCTCTTCGCTGCCTACCAAGCGCTCTCGGCCTATCGGCTGAGCGCTTCGTCCGCTCTGTCAAGCAGTGGCTTGCGGATGGCCCGGTACTCGCGGAGGGGCCACGGGCCGCGGTGTCGTCTGACCCGTGTGACGACCTCGCGCGGTCCTTCGTCACGGGATTCGATGCTGCCGAACGAAGCAACCCCGGAACCTCTGCACGAAGGCTGGAGGCTTGGCTCACGAGTGACGGAGGGGAGGTTGCCGGCGCAGACATGTTGGCTCAGCATGGCGGCATCGATCGGGTGGTGCTGCGTGCCTTTCTGATTGCGGCGTCCGGTCGGGGATCGTTTTTCGATCCACGTACGCCGAGCCCGGAGGATCAGGCTATCATCGATGAGCATCTGAGTTCCGTGAGTGGACCGACGGCAGTGATTGCTGGTCATACTCACGCCGCCCGTGAGATCGTTCTTTCCGATCATCGCGTGTACATCAACACGGGGACATGGACGGATCTCATGCGGTTTCCTACTGCGGACGACGAAACTGCGCTCCGTACGTGGATTGACGAACTGGACGCAGGGCGTGTTCCCCGATTCAGGAAGTTGACCTATGCAGAGGTCACGTCTCAGGGACCAGTCTTGCGCGAGTACGAGTAGGTACTCTGGTCTGCAGTTTCTTCTTATTTCAGTGCCCAAATATTGAAATCGTTGAAGGTCATCGGGGTTTTTCCATCGCCGGCGAGACCTTCCGTCGAGCTCCCAATCCCAACAGCGATCTTCGAGAACGGACCTCCCCTGTGAATCCACTTTCCCATAGTAAGCTGATAAGCCTTTCCGGTGGCGTTGAGACCCCATGCACTATCGAAAGTCCCACCGCCCTGAGGTGACTCGAAATCAAGCGCACCCGTGTCGATGAGTTCCAAGTTGCCCTTGATGAGGTTGCTCTTGCCACTGAAGAGCGTGACCTGTTGGGGCTGGTGCTCCGCTCGGTACGTTGCTCCTGTTTTGCCGACTCCGTACACGAATGTAGCACTGGGAATGACACTCTTGAGACGGACTGTCTCTTTGCTGTTTTTTACGAATTTGTTAGATAGCCATCGGAACGGCCATCCGTCTGCATCCAGTGCCCATACCTCGGTAGAATTCATGCCGACACTTAGACTGTTGAAACCAGTAGCCATCGGTTTGAACTCTTCGGAACTCTGGGAGTAGCGAAGGATGGTCCCTCCGAGCCGCCCCCACGGGGTCCCGCCTAGAATGGGCACGCCTATGTAATCGAGGCTACCGCCAACCTTCTTGAAAGCCTTGCTGGTGCGGTCGTACCGATAGACTCGCCGGAGTGGGTCGATTCCCCATACGTCTGTGGCTCCGACCGCGATACTTCGCAGCACCTTGTTGCCTGCTGCCAGAGAGAACTTGTTGGAGGTCGCATCGTAACGAACTGCCTTTCCGCTGATGTTTCGCCCCCAGATATTGTTGGCGGATCCAACAGCGATAGACGCAAGATCGCCTGGGACCTGCTGGAAGGAGAAGTCTTGGTAGCGGAACACGTTTGGCATGACTACACCTCGATCGCTACATCGCTAGATGGGGTTGTCGAACTTGATGGCCGACGCGACTGCAAGGCTCCCTGAACAAGGAGCATGCAATTTTCGCCCCTGTCAATCGATTTTTGTTGTGAAGGTTCCTTTGAAGTCCGTTTGAGAGGGCCTGCCGCAAGAGCGGTTCCTGGCTGAGCCTGGCGGAGGCCGACGGCGTCGCCCTCTCCCGCACGGAGACGGGGTGGCTCCGACGAACCAAGGCGAGCGACTCGACACCCTCGGCTGACTGGTCGGCGACGGTGGTGGTCGGTCGGGTGGTGTCTCGCGAATCGAACGCAGTCACGTCAGGCGTCCAGACGTGGACGCGAACGCAGGCCCGTGCACTTCGTATGGAGACAGGAGAGGTCTGTTTATTGACCGGAAACGACGGCGTCTCCAGAAGACATTGTTACGCCACAGTTTGGGCAACTTGACAGGCAAGCCTCTTTTCGTTTCGACGGGTACACCAATACAGTCGTGGTTGTCCGACATGCATCGCATTTCCGGCGTATCGAATCAGGCACCTCAGCAGTATCGGTCGCTGACCATTCACGAGGCTTTCCGTCAAGCGCCTTTGCGCGCCGACACGCCATGTCTGCGTTGGTGATCAGCGTCTCAAGCGTCGCCTCGAGAAACGGACGACAGTACCCAAAGGTTGCTCCGAACTCGACTCGTTCGTCGCCCTCCCAGGTCAATACGATCACACGCATCTGCTGATTTGCCGCCTTGACAAACGCGGTCAATTGCTCTGAAGCGACTACCACAACGAACTCATCTCCACCATACCGATACGCTTGGCCGGTATGCTCGTTTGCAAGCGTTCGGAGCTGTGTTCCTGCGACGCGGATGGCGGTGTCACCTGCGGCGTGACCGTGACGCTCGTTCACCGCCTTGAAGCCCGCAAGATCTACAAACACAACCCCTGCAGTCGCTTTTGGGTCGCGATCGTATTCTTCACGAAAAATCTCGAGCGCTGCGGCATTGAGAAGTCCAGACTTCCGATCAATGAATGCTGCGGTCGCGAGGTCGGAGATCGCCTCTACGGCGCGAACTGCAGCGGGTGTCCGGGTGGCGAGGAGCCTTTGGTCATCAGCCATGCTCCAGCCTCCACGTATCGATCTGCTGCACAGCGAGATCGTAGAGTGCATCGTCCAGTTGATCCGCTGTCCAAGACGGATCCGTATAGGTTTCGACACGGACAGTCCAGAATGCGCCCGCCTGATCCGAAAACACTACAACGATTCGATTCTTAGCCTCCCGAGCAAGATTTGAATACGCCAACCCCCGTGCTTGCAGTGCCTGGGTAAGGGCGATCTCGAGAGACAGCGGCTTCGCACTGTTGGCAGCAGTCCCAAGAAGCCCACCTAGAGCTGCGCCTGTAGGGCCGCCGAGCGCAGCACCAAATAGAGCGCCGAGCACGGATCCCTCGATGCCTGTCGTGCGCGGTCGTGCCACGCGGCGAGCGTATCATTTCGCCGGCCGGGAATGCATCCCCAGAATTTGCGTCTCGGATACTGCGACCAGTTTCGTGGGAAGCTCGAGCGGGAAGGCCGGGAAAAGGATCCAGGAAGTAGTGGGCGGGTCACGGCGGCTAGGTGGATACCATGGTGAGAAGCTGGTGGTCAGGGACCACGTGGCCGAGGTAGGGCCTCAACTACCTCTAGCTGACAACTCGGACGATCGAAGCGCGGGCCGAACGGCGGGTGGCGTGGGCCGCGAACCGTTACGAACGCGTCACGTCCGTCGCCTGAACATTTGCTCTGGACATCAAGCGGCGGCGTCCAAGCCGCATTCGTCGTCAAGCCCTGGTGGTCGCGGAGTTGTCGGGGCTTCCAGAACGACGGGAAGGGTCGCGCCCGGTGTTTTCGTGATGGTCGGCAGGACGACGGTTGGCACCGTGCTCTCGATCCGGCGGACGGCTTCGCGCCGGTGCGTGTCCGAGAGGTGGATGTACCACTGCGTCGTCGCGATCGAGGCGTGCCCGAGCATCTCGGACACGGAGGAGAGCGGTGCCCCTGCCTCGATTTCCTGGGTGGTGAAGGAGTGCCGTAACGTGTGGGGCGTGATCTTCTTCGGCGACCGCATCGTTTCTCGGAGAACCTGCACGATCCGCTCGACCGTCCGGATGGAGATCCGTGTCCGGCGTGCGGACACGAAGAGCGCCCGCTCGCCCTCCTCCGCGTGTTTCGGCCGCTCCTCGATCCAGGCGCGAAGGAGGGCGACGGCAGGCGCGTTGAGCGGAAGCTCGCGGATCGACCCACCCTTCCCTTTGAGCCGCAGCAAGGTTGCGCTCGCGAGGTCGACCTGCTCGAGGTCGAGCCCGACGAGCTCGTGAACGCGTAGGCCCGTCTGGGTGAACACCGCGAGCATGGCCTGGTTGCGGATGCGGTAGAGGGGGCGGGTCTCGGCGTCCGCTGTGAGGAACAGCTCGTGGATCTCGCTCTTCGAGAGCACGGCGGGGTCCCGGCGGACCCTCTTGGCGAATCGTACGCCTTCGGTCGGGTCGTTCTGCCAGCCAAGATCGCGGAGGGCGAAGTCCGCGAAGGCGCGCAGAGCAGCCAGCTCCTGGTTCCGGGTGGAGGTCGCCCGCGGGGCGCCGTCGCGCCGGCGACGGGTGAGAAATGCTTCGACCTGGATGCGCCGTGGCGCTACGTCGAACGGGACGGGACCGCCGACGAAGTTCCCGAAGGACGCCATGATCGCCACGTACGTTGTGACCGTGCGGGGCTCGTTGTCGACGGCGAGGTGCGTCGCGAAGGTAGAGAGCTGGTCGCGCATACGCGGGAGCGTGACCCAACCACCCTACCGCTACGGCCCGCATCGAGGAAGTGCCTGGGTTTCAGGCGTTTTCGCGACATGTCGACGAATGCGGCTTGGTCGCAATGTCCACCCCGATCCAGCCGCCTACGAGGGGGTTGGAACAGACCACCACGACACGCACCTCGACGGGTGCGTGTTCTGTCTCCGGGGCGGAGGACGAGCCGGATGGTTCCGGCGTCGGTGGCCAGCTCGATCGAGGGCGACGGTCACCGTCGCGGTTGGAGGACACGATGATTCGACAGGCAGTGCTTCTGATGTTGATGGCCCTCACGGTCGCGTGCGGTGGAGGCACGTCGACGAACGACGCTGGGGTGCAGCCCGCGAACGACGCCGGGACGATGGACTCCCCGCAGGTTTCGGGCGACGCGCCCGCCTCCGACACTGTCGGCATCGACACGCCCGCGACCACCCAGACGGACGTGCCCAGGGTCCGCCCGAGCGCTGCGAACCCGCTACCGTGCCGCATGGAGTCCGACTGCGACGATGGCATCGCCTGTACGGAGGACTTCTGCGGCGGCGACGGTGGCACCGACGGGTTCTGCTTCTATCGCGCTCGGGCGTCGCGTTGCACAGGGGGCGAGACCTGTGATCTGCGCACGGGCTGCCGAATGGGCCGAGTCTGCACGAGCAATAGCGAGTGCATGGACTCGGACCCGTGTACCGTTGGCGAAGAGTGCGACATGCCTTCCCGCATCTGCACGTACGCCAGGCTCCTCGACGGCGACAACGATCGCTTCGCTGCGCCTGCTTGCGGCGGCGCGGACTGCAACGACGCCGATCCCAACGCGAACCCTGGCTTCGCCGAGGTCTGCGACTCACGCGACAACAACTGTGACGGTCAAGTAGACGAAGACCCGACGGTCTCCCTGTGCTCAGCCAGCCACAATGTTGTTTGTCGCGCGGGGCGATGCGTCTGCGGTACGTCGACGCCGCCCCTTACGCCCTGCTCTGCCGGAGGTGGTAGGTACGAATGCATCGACGTCAACGCCAGCGACGCGCAGAACTGCGGACGGTGCGGCCGGAACTGCCCTGCGCCAGCAACCTGCGTCCGTGGCGTGTGTAACTGTCAGAGCGGATTCTACTACTGCGCGACCGACTCGTTCGCCGGCTGCATCCAGCTCGGCCAGCCGTGCATGTAACCGACGTCACGCGGCCACCAAGTCGACTCGTTGTCAATCGTCTTCTTGAGGAGATGTCGCGAGACGCAAACACCCGTCCTTGAGACGGGTGTCGCGACAGACCTCGGTTGACAACAGGTTGACAATAAAGAATAGGTTTGGGTCGGATGGTCCCCGATAGAGCCATGTCGCTTTTGGCTTTGTTGAGGGAAGGATCGTTCCGCATCGACTTGGATCGGGAGCTCTTATTCAGGTTCGACTCCCGGAATTGGCTCCACAAGAGAAACGCCCACGCCAGGGGCGTTTTTCGTTTGGTTGAGCCAAGAATAGGAGACGATGTTTCTGACCGCCGACGCGACAGGAGGGGGAAAGTCGCTCCGGTTGACAACAGGTTGACAATTTTCTTCGAGGGCGCGTGATTCCGCACGCAGAAGTGCGGGCACTGCTTGCGCCAACGTCGAGGGGGATAGATGGGAATATCGCATGGTCATCTGGATGGTGGAATGCCCCATCAACTCCTTGATGGAGATGAGTGGGACACCTTCCATGGCGAGTTGCGATGCGAAGGTATGACGAAGGACGTGCCAGCCGATGTGACGCATTCCTGTCCGGCGACAAAGTCGCAGGAGCCCCTGGCGCATGACGCCAATGGAGAGGGGACCTCCGTCTGATCGCGGAAAGACAAGTCCTGTCCGAAGAGTTCGTCTGGCGAGCATGGCAACCACGTCTTCCGTGAGAGGCACGCGCCGGATGCGATTGTTCTTGGGAGCCTCCAGTACCCCGTATACGCGTGAGACCCGAACAGTCAGACTGGCTCGGGAGAGGTTGATGGCGGACCAGTCAAGGGCGATCAGTTCCCCGCGACGTAAGCCCGTGCGCACGGCAAGGCGAGCGAGGTCAGTCCACTGTGGTTCGACACGATCCGAGAGTAGTTGATGGCTTTCGACGGGCATCAAGAAGTCGAAGTCCTGCGGCCGGACCTCGAGCCACTGGATGAGTGGCAACGTCGTCAGAAGCTCATCTTCCTTAGCCATGCGAAGGCACTTTCCAAGAACGGTCAGATGATTGTTGATGGTCTTCGGCGACAGCTCTTCCTCAAGTTTGCTGGTCTTGTAGGCTTCGATGTGGCCCCGCTGAATCTCTCGAAGTGGAAGGTCGCCCAGGTGCGGGAACAGGTGTCGGTGCAGAATACTCGCCTTGCCTTTGCGCTCCGACAGGCGGTTGTTATTGCGCACGTAGCTCGCAAGCCACTCCCTCGCATACTCACGAAAGGTGACGACGCGCTCCTTCTGTTTCGGCTCCAAGGCCGCGAGGGCGGCGTCGACCGTCCCATGCTGCGCGACCAGTTGCCGAAGCTGGACCTCGAATGCTGCGGCACCACTTTTCGTGTTGAGTGGGCTACGCTTTCGTAGGCGCTCGTGGTTGAACATGAAGTCCACCCACCACGAACCCTTCACGTTTCGGACTCCCATGTGTTGGAATCAGATGAATCAGTCCGGTGTGTCTTGAGCCAGCGTTCGACCTCTGTTCGGCGGAAGAGGATACGCCGCAGGACGCGGTAGGTGGGCAGAGCACGCCGCGCGACGAGCCGATAGATGCAGTCGGTCGTGACGTGCAGAAGATTCGCGAGTTGCTTCGGCGAGATGAATGCAAGCTCGCTCGCCGGAAGCGGGATGGTTTCATTCATAGGTTGTGAAAGGTCGTCCGTCTGTCGCGGCGTCGCGTTCGACGCCACCGATGTCTGTTCGTCAAGCATATGATTTCTAGAAAAGATTGAAAAGGGCGGCGCAGGGTGTGCCCGCCTTCTTTCATCCTGCCTTAGTCAGAGAACGCAAACAGCCGCTGAATGACGCAAGTCGTCCACAGGTGGGGGAGCCGAGTCGATCTCCTGCCTGTGGATAACCTTCGTCATTCGGCGGCTGTTTTTTGTCCCTGGTTCAGCGATCATGGGGAGGCACTCAATCACTGAGCGCTGCGTGGAGTCTGGCCGACGTCCGCGGCGCTCGTAACCGGATCCCGTGCCTGAACCAGGGAAACGCCACCCTAGAAAGTGCGCTGTTTCTCGTCAAGGCGCGGGGCTCTCTGTTCATGTCTGCTCCCTTCGCTTCCCCCCGCGTGCTCTGCGTCACGCTTCGTGACGCCAGCGTCGGACACGCCGTGCTCGATGGTTTCGGGCTCGCGGAAGGCTCGTTCTTCATCCGTCGCTTCGACCATCTCCACGTGCGTCGCCGCTTCGTAGAGGTGCTCAGATTACTTCGTTCCTCGTATCATCACTATCACCCCACCCGCATCGTCCTCGGACTTCCAGGACGCCTCCGAGAGAGAAGAAGGCGCATCGCCGACCGCCTCGCGAAGCGTCTGGCCGCCCTCGGCATCGAGATCACCGTGAGGCGACTGCGTGACGCCGCCGGGGTTCTCGTCGAACGCGTTCGCTTCCGCACGGTGCCCGAACTCGTCGACCGGCTCGCGGCCCATTTCGTCACGAGCGGCGTCCCAGCGACCGCGCGCACTCGAGGCGGCGCCCTCTACTGGCGGCCCGCCTGGTACGCGGCCGCGCTCGCCCTCGCCGCGCTCGTCGAGCACCACCCCCGCGTGGCTGCAGCGCTCGCTGGCGCCGGTGCCTTCGGCCTCCCTCCGTTCCATCGCGCGATCCTCGCCGCAGAGCATCGCCTCACCCCCCTCGTATGACGCCCGACCACTCGCTCACGTTCCAGGGGGTCCCTCTCGCACGCGCGGTGCGAACGCTCCATGGCGACGAACTCCAACTCCTTCTCCTCCTCGCATTGAACGCGTGCGTCCGCACGGGAAGAGTCTGGACGACATCGCTCCGGCTCTCCGAAGAGCTGCACGTCGGGCCCACGACGATCGACTCGATGCTCTCGGTCTTGATCAGCCGCGCGCACATCTCGCTCTACTCACGTGGCAACGCCGCGCTGCGCTGCTACGAGCTCAGCCCCGCACTTCTCCGTCGGCAGGGGGAGGCGCCACCCAATCTTCCGGTCGAGGCGTCGCTATAGCGTATGCGACCGGACATCGACCTCGTGATCCGCCAGGGGAACCGCATGCGCAAGGTTCCTCCCGCGAGTCTCGCCGCCGTGCTCCGTCTTCCTTCCATCATGATTCACGAGGCCCTCTCGTGGCTGCTTTTCGCGTCCTCGAATGACGACGCGAGTCCTGCCACTGCCGAAGCGAGGGAACCTACGGAGGGAGTCGACGACGATCGTTCTGTGAACGTTACGAACGTTCCCAAAGAGTATTATTCCCCGAAACGTGAACGTAACGTTGGGGAGGGAAGGGGTCTGGGGGAGGGAGGAGCGGTGCTCGACGCCGCGACCCTCGCCGACCTCCTCGCCGACCACGCGAACCTCTCCGCGCTCGAAGTGCTCGTCGCCCGGCACCCGCCCGATGAGCTCCGCCGCGCGCTCACGATCACGCTCTCACGTCCCGCGGTCTCCATCCGGATGAACCGCGCGGCGTACTTGACCGGCGTTCTCCGTATGCTCGAATCGCAACGGCGGACGCCAACTCACTCCTATGCTCGCAAAGATTCCCTTTCCGCCCCGACGCGACCCGCGTCTCCTCCTCATTGTCCTTGAGCCCAAGGTCACCCGCTGTCTCGCGATGGACGCCTGGGAGGTGCAGGCGATGGCTCTCCTCCCCAGGGACCAGGACCTCGCCAAGGGCGCGCTCTGGCGACTCTTCGCCCGGGTGCGGCCCTCGCACGTTGCGGTCCACCCGGTCGACGTAAGAAGGCACTCTCGTGTGCTTCCAATCCTTCGCGGTCTTGCGCTCCGCAGGGGGCTTCCCCTCGGTCTGCTCGACCGCGAGGAGGTCCATGACCTTGCGAGAGAAGCGCCCGAGTTCCCGCAGCTTCTCGACCAGTACAACGAACTCCGTCACATCGCGCGCGGCCCACGTGACCCCTGGGTGCGCGCCGCGCGCATCGCCCTCGGTCTGCTTTCCACTCATTCGTTACCGCCTCGCCGCTATGCAAGCCTCCCTGCTCACCCCGCACCCACCCTGGATCGCTGACGTGCTTGCCGTGCTCGCGCGCCATAGGTTCGCAAGCGCCCGCCAGCTCGCGCACCGCCTCGGTGTCGACGAGGGCGGGGTTGCGTCCACGCTCGCCGTGCTCGCCCACGATGGCGCGCTCCGGGTCCTTCGACAGAGCACCTTCGCGGTGCGCGACGCTGCCGCGCCCGCGTACGCCCTCACCCCGGCCGGGCTCGCTCTCGTCGAGGTCGATCCTGCCGGCCTTCGTCCACGAGCAACGCGGACACTTCGCTCGGCGCTCTCGCTTGCCCATGAGATGATGGTCAACGAGTTCGCGCTCGCTCTCGAACGTCTCGCCGGCATGGGCCGCCTGCGGCTCTTGTCCTGGCACACGGCCCGCGAACGAGTGGGCGATGTCACTCACCTCGCCGTGAAGGGGCGCGTCGTACGCGTGCCGCTCGTCGCCGACGGGCTCGCCATCGTCGAAGTCCACGGACGCCGGCTTGGGCTGCTTGTCGAGGTCGACATGGCGACCGTGTCCGTGTCGACCATGCGCCGGAAGTTTGCAGGCTACTTCGACTGGTGGAACGCAGGCGGCGCCGCGCGTCGCTTCGGCCTCGCGGCCACGCGCGTCCTCACGATCGCCCCCGCTCCGCGGCGCCTGGAGCGTCTACGCAGCCTCGCCATCGAAACGAACGATGGCCGCGGCACCGGCCTCCTCTGGTTCCTGCCACACGCGGCGGTCGACGTCGGGCGGCCCGAGCTGCTCTTCGACGCCACGGCGACGGTCGGGAAGGCGGGCGACGACAAGCCGCGCTCACTCTTCCATCCGTGACCGACGCGCGGCCCTCCGGGCGGAGGGGATGCCACCACACTTCCACTCCGTCGCGCGTCGCGCTGTCTCCGACGCGACGGCCGTTCGCGATGCAGGGCAGCGCCTGCAAGCGGACGGCGCCGGAGGGCCTTGAAGACAACCCACGCTCGCTCCTCGTCCACCACGGGGAGCGAGTCGCCGTTTCTGTTTATGAACTCCCTCTCGACCTCAAAGGTGCTCGCCCTCGGGGCCCTCGACGCGCGCCACCAACGTGGCCGTCGTTTCGGTATCCGGTTCCATGATCTCGAACGACACGTCCACGTTTTGGGAGCGACCGGGGTGGGCAAGTCCGCGCTCCTTGAGACCATCGCGCTCGGGGCCATCAACGCCGGCATGGGCGTCGCGCTCATCGACCCGCACGGCGATCTCGCGGAGCGGGTGCTCGACCGGATCCCGCGCGAGGCCACGAGTCGAACCGTCCTCATCGAGCCCTGGCGCCCTGAGCGCCCCATCGGGTGGAACCCGCTCGAGCACGTCGCCCCCGACGAACGCTCCCGCATCGCGTCGGGTGTGCTCGGCATCTTCCACAAGGTGTTCCACGAGTCCTGGGGCCCGCGCATGGAGCACGTCTTCCGCAACGTTCTGCTCGCCCTCCTCGACGTCGAAGGGACGACCCTCCTTGGGGCCCTCCGCATGCTCGTCGACGAGGTCTACCGCGCTCGTATCGTCGACCGGGTGAAGGACCCGCTGGTGCGCTTCTACTGGACGCGCGAGTTCCCCGGGTACCCCAAGGCCTTCCTCGCGGAGGTGATCGCGCCCGTCCAGAACAAGATCGCGGCGGCGCTGACCTCGCCGTACCTGCGGGCGATCCTGGGTCAGCGGCGCAGCACCGTGACCGCCGCCGAGATCATGGGGGAGGGGCGCATCCTCGTCGCCAACCTCGCCAAGGGTCGCGTGGGAGAGGACGCGAGCGCGATGCTGGGCGCGACCTTGATCACCTCCTTCCAGACCGCCGCCTACGCGCGTGCTGCCGTGCCGGAGGAGAAGCGCCGTCCCTTCCTCATCGTCGCCGACGAGTTCCAGAACTTCGTGACGCGCTCCATCGCCGGGCTCCTCGCCGAAGGGCGCAAGTACCGTGTCGCTCTCGTCGTCGCTCACCAGCACCTCGCGCAGCTCGACGCAGAACTCGCATCGGCGCTCCAGGGCAACGCTGGGACGCGCGTCGCTTTCCGCCTCGGCGCCGACGATGCCGAGGTGCACGCACGCGATTTCGGCCCCGAAATCGAGGCGCAGGATCTCGTGCGCCTCGATCGCTACGAGGTGGCGATTCGGTTGATGGTCGATGGGCTCGTCTCGCGGCCGTTCACTGCGACGACGCTGCCACCGAGTGAAGTCGGGACCGGGCGCGCTGATCTCCTCCGTCGACTCTCCAGCGAGCGCTACGGCCGCGACCGGACCATCGTCGAGGCGGAGGTACTGGCGGACCTCGGGCTCTCGCTCTCGCGACCAACGTCAACGCGGCGTCCCCGTGGCACCGAGAACCTGCGCCTCGACCTGGGATAGCCGGGGTGTGGATGAGGTCCTGCGGGCAGCGTCTGGTTGCTCCGGGGCAGTCTCGCGTACGCTGCATTCGAGCCCGACCGGCTCCTTCCATCCCGTCGTGACGGGACGAAAAGGCTGGTCATGCTCCGTGGTCGCAGGTCGCGCTTCCGAGCGCGACCCTCGTGACCCACCGTGCGCACGCCACCCCAACCCTCCATGGCGAGTCCCACCACTCGCGGGACTCCGCCTTCCTCCTGCTGGTGAAGTCCGCGACGCACGTCGCGTCGCGACGTTCGCCGCCAGGAGACGAGGAGCTCATGAAGGGGCTGGACGACAACGCGCTTCCTGACAACACCGAAGATTCCTGCAACCGGGTGCTCGGCGAGGTCGGGGAGCACGACGCGCTCATGCTCCCCGACGAGGTCGTCGACCTCGCGGGGCTGCGCCTCACGCCAAGGGGAACGATCATGCTCCGCGGCGTGGGCGAGTTCCGGCCGACCGCCTGGGCGCGCTCGCAGCTCGCGCGCCTCACCGGCATCACGCTCGACGACGCCGCGCACCACCTCGATCTCGTAAGCGATCGCCTCACCTCCCGCGCAGGGCGGATCAAGGTCCGCCTCATGCGCGACGCTCGAGGTCACGGCCCCGAGGTCATCCGCGCCCTCCTCGATTCCGCTGCCGCACCACCAGCCGAAGACATCGACGTCTTCCGAGCGCTCACCGCTGCGCTGGGCGACGACCTCCCCGGCTGCAGTCTGCGCGACCTCGCGATCACGGACGAGGCTACCTACTGCACGGTCCTTCTCGCCCGCGAGACGGTGAACGCCTTCGGCGTCGAGTACCGCGGCGGCCTCCATCTACGCACGAGCGCAGTCGGCGCCGGGCATCTCGCCCTCGACGACTGCTGGCTGCATCGCGAGAACAACACGTGCCGCGTCGTCGTCGCGGTCGACGGGGTGCGTCTCCTCGACGGGGAGGCGCTCCCGGGCACGACGACGGACGGGCTCGTGGCGGCGTTCACGGACGCCCTCCAGCGCCTTCCTGACCGCCAGGAGACGGCGATCGCTTGGATGCGTACTGCTTGGTGGGTCGCGGAGCCCGACGCCGTCAACGTCGCCGCCCGTCTCCTCGGCGACATCCCTGGGGTGCTCCGCGAGGCGACCCTGCGCTCTCTCCACGAGGAACAGACGCGCGTATTCGTCGACCTCCGCCGGGCCGACATCGTGCGCACGATCGGCGAGGTCGCCCACCGCGCGCCGCCCGAGGTGCGCTTCCAGATGGAGCGCATCGCCGGCTCATACCTCGCCGCGACGCGGGCCCGGGGGGCACCGTGAAGGCGTACTGCATCGACGAAGGGAGGAACTGATGGACGATCGTCTTCCGCCTCAACTGCCGCACCTCGCTCTCTGCGGGCCTCACGCCTCGAACGACACGAGCCGTGCGCGCGAACCCGACCCGCTGGAAGGGGTCACGGGCGTCGTCGGTGGAAGTCCCGCCATGCGACGCCTACGCGAAAGCTTGCGGACCTACGCCCCGACGTCGGCGACCGTCGTCGTCCTGGGCGAGACGGGCACGGGGAAGGAGCTCGTCGCTCGCGCGGTCCACACCCTCTCACCCCGAGCGAAGCGTCCCTTCGTCGCTGCGAACGTGGCGGCGCTGCCAACCCCGCTCCTCCTCTCCGAGCTCTTCGGCCACGAGCGTGGCGCCTTCACCGGCGCCAACGTTCGTCATCGTGGGCTCTTCGAGCAGGCGACGACCGGGACCCTCTTCCTGGACGAGATCGGGGAGCTCACCGCCGAAGCCCAGGCCGCACTCCTCCGGGTGCTCGAAACCCGGACAGTGCGTACGGTCGGCGCCGAGCGCGAGAGGGCCGTCGATGTCCGACTGGTCGTCGCAACCCACCGGGATCTCGCGGCGCTCGTCGCCCGACGGACCTTCCGCGAAGACCTCTACTACCGTCTGAACACGCTCGTTCTGCGGCTCCCACCGCTTCGCCACCGCATCCGGGACGTGGTCGACCTTGGTCCCCACCTCCTCGAACGGCTGCGATCCGAAGTTGGAGAACGTGAGCTCGACGCCTCCGCCCTCCAGGCCCTCCTCGACTACGGCTGGCCAGGGAACGTGCGCCAGCTCGGCAACGTGCTTCACCGCGCGGCGGTCCAGACGTCATCGCCGAAGCTCTCCGCCCGCCACGTCAAACGGGCCCTCGAAGAAGAGCCCGCGGCCCGGCGAGAGATCCTTGACGGAGCCCACGCCTCGATGGTCGCGGGCATGCTCGACGCCGACCACGGGAGCATCTCGGCGACGGCCCGTCGACTCGGGGTCGCTCGCTCGACCCTCCGCAACTACCTCATCCGGTTCAACGTCGTGCGCGATCCGCAGTGATCGCCATCCACCTTTGCCTCTTCCTCCTTGGGGGAGCTCGTGCCGGTCGCGCATCCCGCGCACCCGGTACGAGCTCTCCACCTTCCTTCTCGCGAAAAGCTCGACGCCGTGCATCGTGCACGCGCGCGGTGCTTCTCCCGAGAAGCCGAGGTCTCATGAACGCACACGTCCAGTCCGCCAACTCTACGGCGCTCGCGATCGCTCCTGCACCCGCGTCGCCACCCCCTCCGCCGCCCACGGTCGTGCGGGGGCGCTCCTTCGCTGAGGTCTATCAAGACGTGATGCATCGCTCCGGCGAGATGCTCCCTGACCAGGTGGTTCACGTCGCCGATCTCCGCATGACCCCTGACGGGAACATCACGCTCCCCGGCGCTCTCTGCTATCGAATCAATACCCACGCAAAGCGGCAGCTGAGTGCTCTTCTGGGTTTGCGGTGGGATCGGTGGTTCCAGAGCGCGAGCGGCGAAGAGCGCGCCGAGGAGGTCAACCGTCGCTTCCAGCGCACCCCGGGCGAGAAGAAGATCCGCGCCTGGATGGACCGTGACGGACAGGCGGACGGGGTCGCCCGCGCCTTCCTGGCTCCCGCCTTCACGCCAATTGACGACGCGAGGCTGTTCGATCGGATGAACACCATGATGAAGGGACTCCTCGACGAGTACCGCTTCACGAGCGTCGAGTTCACCGACTCGACGACCCATTACACCGCCGTCCACGCCGAGAGCTTCGACCTCGATGGCGACCTCCTGCACCCGGGCTTCCGCCTGCGGAACTCGGAGGTCGGTGCCGCCGCGCTCACCCTCGACGACTACTGGCTGCGCCTCGTCTGCAGCAACGGCCTCATGGTCCGCGTCGGCGGCAAGCGCTCGCTCTACCGCACTCACCGCGCGATCGAGGACGACCAGCTCGCGGCCGCTCTCGTGATCGCCGTCGGGCGCATGCCCGAGCGCTGGAACACCGCGTTCGCCTGGATGCAGACCGCGAAGAGGATCTCGGTGCCACATCCTGATGACGCGATCGCGGCCATCCTCGGCGACTCCGCCGAGGTACCGAAGGCGCTCGTTGAGGAAGCTCAACGCGTCGTCCTGCGGGACGGCGACACGAGCCGCTTCGGCGTCGTCCAGGCGATCACCGTCGTTGCTCACGCGCACAACAAGGACCCCGACACGGGTTTCGTGATGGAGCGTCTGGCGGGGGACTACCTTGCTGCGACGCCCGCCAGTGCAATGGCGTGACTCTCTTTGGCCCGCTCTCTCAGGAGCGGGCCTCTTCTGATCAAGCTCAAGAGACAGCCGGGGAAGCCCCCAATTCAGGCCGCAGAAGTCAAAGGTCTGATCGGATCCCTCCAGAGAGCAACTCCCCATGCAGGGCAAAATCCGTCACGACTTTTCGGTCGAACACGCGCGCCGCCTCTTCCTGCATACCCTACGTACAGAGGCTCGTTGTCTGGAGACAATAGGTCGGTCCAATGAGCTTCATGCTCAAAAAGGCGCTCCCCCTTCCCCGTGAACTTTGTCTTGGTTGTCAACAGGTGGATGGCAATCGCGTACAGCAAAACGTCCGGGTCTGGACGATGAAATGCGGAACGACGAACGCCGGTCAAGTTCGCGAAATACTCAATTGCAGCCTCTTGTGTGTCGGCATAAGTATGCGAATCTCCGAGGCGATAGCCGTGAGGTACATTCTTGGACTTCGGAATGCACTGCTTCGTAATGAGCTTCCATTCGTACGTAATACCTGCCGGCTCCTGCGTCTCGTCAAACATCTGCCAGTACTCGTCAGCTAGCAATGTGCCCAAGCCAAGGTCATCGTATTGAGGCTGTACGATATCAATAAGTCGCTTTCCCCTGATTGGGCTGCCATCGGTGTCGCCTATGAAGAGGACAAGCATCTCGGCGCCACCGGTCGCGTCGGTCATTCGCTTGGATGCCTCGAAATCCTCCCTCGCATAAGGGATCAAGGGCACCATTTTCAAGTCTATCTCGATTCCCAAGGCCCGCCCCACGTCCTTCATGCCATGAACGTTATCCCTGCCCAGATATTCGCCAGCGGTTGCCAAAGCTTCGAGATTTTTTGTGTTTCTAGCAGCGAGCTGGGATGCGGAGACTTCGTTCTGTCGACGTTGCTCGTCAGAAGTTAGTTCGTAGCAGAGAGGAGATGCGGACCTCGTTCTGACAACGCCCTGTTTGCGTCGCAGGTATTCTTTCAGACCTTCGCCGAATTCACCCAGAGACCCTGGCGCCTCGGCTCTCGGGCCAGAGCGAACAGGGAAGGTGGGCGATGGGGAAGGGAACGGATTGTAGGGATTTTTACGAGGCACGGTAGGTACGCTTGCCATGGGAACGGATGGTTTGGCGGTACGTCACTAGTGCCATGACATTATCCTAGGGCCGGCTTTGGTCCTTCGCCAACTGGACGCAAGGAAATCCATAACTGCACTTCAAATCCGGGCTGTGCGAGGAGTGCCGTCATCGCGGCTTGCACTGTGTTGATCAGGTCCATCCTACTTCCAAGATCGAGTAGGATGGAGCCTGCTTCGTGTGCGCCATCGGGCCAAGGTTCCAGCAATGCTGCCGCTTGGTCCTCAACAACAATGGACACGTTTGCCCGCCAAGTCTCTCGGTCGATTGTGATGAAGAGTTCGGCCTGATCATACCGAGTGCCTTCTTCGTCACGACGAATTTGGGCGTAGATGTGGTTGTTAGTGCTGAAAAGAATCAGTTCCTTAGGAGACGTATGGCGCGAAATCGAGAATGGACGAAGGGTTGAGGGCAAGAAGCTGGCAATAGGCGTGTCGACAATGGGGAGTTCCACAAGCCGATCGTGGCTGTATTCAGTCTCGTCGAACTCGGAATCGTCGATCGTGGGAAGAACGTATTCAAGGTCTAGAATGATCTTGGCCTGTGCGCCCATGCGCTTTTGGCGTTCGGACTCGCTCTCCTGACTGCTCACGACATGCTCTCCGGCTGGATGTTCATGAAGCTGAGAACTTCGTTGGCAATCGTATGCCGGATCTCCTTCGGAATGTGCCAGTTCTCAAACCTAGGTAGGTCCGCGCAAACGCGCTCCCTCCCTTCCGCGTCTATGGCACGGTGGTCGAGAGTGAGCAGACATTGGGTAAGAGGGGCATAGAGAACAGGGGAGCCGTCTCGGCCTGCTGGGCCCTGGAAGACAGGCGCACCTTTTCCCCATAGTGACTTGTCGTGAACAACAGGTACGACGGTCACAAGTGGAAACACTCCCGGAGGGCTTGCTGCCCCTTTGTATTTCGGGAGATACCGATCATTCGTGATAACTACGGCGGGGAGCATCCAGTCATCCGGCAGGCTCGGCAGGTTGCCCGAGAGCTGCTTGACTAGGCTCCGCCATAGCTCGATGTCAGTTTTTGGGGTTGGAACTCTGTGCCCGTTCACTACGACCCACCTGGTTGGGGCAAGTCGCAGCCATACAACACGCCCCTGACAAAGCCAGCCACGAGGTGTCTCGACGTATTCGAGGTACTTGCGGATCATGGCGCGAGTATCAGGAACGGTATCAGCATGAAGGCAGATTGGCGGGCAGGGTAGTCGATGAACCCTGCTCTCTGGCATGGTCCAGAGTTGTTGCGCGTCAAGAAAGCCTGCGACTGGATCTTTGACGCATAGGGCAAGGGTGGTCCGGTCTTTTCCGGTGTTCAGTGGGGGAGCAATGAAGATCTTTCGTTCATGTAAACCCTGTCGGGAAAGGATAAGCCACATGCGAAGGCCCTGCTTTTTTTCGATCTCTGCTCGGAATGCTTCGATCCGAGTCTTCACCACGACTAGCGATCCTTCAATCAAGGTAGGCATGCTTGTGACCCTTATGGTTTCTAGGTGGTGACGAAGTGAAAACGAAACGCCCCCATACCAGTAGTGGTTGGGGGCAAGGGCTACGCATGCAGGTGCGGCACCGGGATCACTCCGATCGACGTCATCGTACCAATGAGGCCGACCTGTGCGTTCAGTCGAAGAAAGCGGTCATGGTCTGAGAATTCTCCCACCCAACTTGCCTCACTCCAGCACTCCGGGCGACACGTCCACGGGTACCGTCGCAACTCTGCCTGGCAACGGGTGTCAAGGCGTGACTTGACACCCTCCGGCGTGTGAAGGGGCCAACCGTCCGTACCGAAGTGTTCGGTGTAGGGCAGGCGATGTGGCGCGGCACAATGCGGGAACGCTTCCTTGGTGAAGGTCACCCGCTCGACTGCTCGCTCGGGCCACTCAGGGCCGGCGTCCGCGGGGCGGGTCTCGACGATCGGACCATTCCACCCTTCCAGCTGCCAAGGCTGCAAGGCGGTCGTGCTGTCAGTGGGCTGGGTCTTGCGCGTCATGGGATCCTACCTTTTTGAAAGGTGGGCCGCGGAAGGGACGACGTCGAGGCAAGCAGCACGGAACCATCCCGTGCTTACCTGCTCGATGCCCCCTTCTCGTTGCCAACCGCTCTCGGCGGACCTCTGCCTTCGGTCAGATATCCATCGAGAGTGAGCGGCAACCCCATGTGAAAAGCGAAACTTCACCCTACCGTCTCTCCAACCTCCGCTGTAGCCGAACTGCCGCAACTGCTGCTTCGAAGTCCTCGGGCATCAGTCGTAGGAGTTGCTCGACCAGTTCCGTCCAGTCCGAATCGCTGAGCGTTCCAGGTGGAGTGTCAGCCATGGCGCATGGCCTGTAAAGGCCCTCCATGCGACCATACATATTACCACATTTGCCTACATCGGTCAAGTGTGGGCGAGTTGGGGTATGGGCAGGACCCGAAGGTCGCTTGCGTCCGCTCATGCTGCCTCCTCCACGCCAAGCACCTCGGCTCTCACTCTCTTCCACAGCCTACAGGCTCGAACTCGCAAGGTACCGACGTCCACCCCCAATTCGGTGGCCAGGTCGCCGTACCCCTCTCCGACCTTCCCTTCGAGCAGAAGACGACGGTCCGCTTCGGACAGGTTCGCGAGCGCCCGCCCGAGTCTCTCCCGCATCTCTGCCGTCGCGATAGTCTCTTCCGGAGTCGGATCTTCACTGGGCAGGTCTCCGGTGGTGTCTTCCTCACTCGATGGTCTCACCGTGCGGAGTAGCTGCCTCGCCCGTTTGCTCGCAAGTCTCCAGGCTACACACTGAACAATGCGAAAGACGAGGGGACGGTCGGCCACACTTGTGATCGACCCGCGCTCCACCGCCCGCCAGAATTCTACCTCGATTCGGTCCACGATCTCGTCGTGGAGGTTCTCATCACTGATAAGGACGATTCGCACCGCTTCGGGCCCTGGAGTGTGCCCGCGGGTTTCCCTGGGCTGCCAACCCTCCCGTGATTCAGGGACGGGCAGACCCATCGTCCGGATGGTTCCGATGATGGCTACCGCCATCTCTTTCCGAACGTCTTTCCAAAGGGACTGTGCAAACAACGTCACGGAAGAAGCTGATGTCATCGTCATGGTTCTCTCCCCGGCTCGCCAGAGCCGATAGGTTGGTGTCATGCACCGTGGCGATTCGGAAGCAGCCGCGATCAATGATGACTAGCTCTTCACAATTGGCCTTTCACGGCCGTCCTGCACTCTCCATTCTGGGGTGACGTCGTTCAAGCATTCAGCAGTCTAGTTGTCGTGGTGACAGGGTCGTGATCCCGGGACTGTGCTGGCATTGAGCCAGATTGCGAGTTGGATTCATTCTACGTCGGCTCAGGCACGGCGCAGTCCTGAACGCTGCGCCGTACCCTGGCCTCCGTCATACTTCTCTCACTGTCCGCTCATCGTTGCTCCTTTCCTCCGTCCTCCTACGCTTCGTCCTGAACCACACTCAGTGGCCGTTTGCCAGCACCTGACTTCTGTCCGACAGCGCCCGACCCGGCATTCACATAGTCGCGTATTGGTTATGAACTCGCGCTTCGATTGCTGACTCGTGCGGACGGCCCCGAGCAGCAACCGCTCGGGACCGGCGCACCTTTCGAACTACAGTCCGCCGCCGCCGCCCATCGCGACCTCCTTTCTTGCTGTCTCGGTCCCCGGAAATCCACCCCGCCCAGACCCTACTGCCCGCAGCCGCCGCCCATCGTGACCTCCCTCCTCCCCGCGTTGTGAGCCCCTGAACCCGCTTGCCTAAGACCTAGCCGCCGTATCCCGTTGCGACCTCCTTTCTCTTCGGATCCTCCCGCCAACTATCTCGCCGGTGGGCGTGACGTCGTGCCGATGGCGTCGTGAAGGTGTTCGCCCTCCGGTCATGGCAGGGGCATGCGGGGCATTACCGAGGGTTGATCGAATTCGTAACGCTCGACGGTTCCGCCCCATGACCTGTTCGCCATGACCCCTTCTGAATCGGAACTCCTATCCCAGGCCGCGCGGTGCCTCGCGGTCCTGCTCGGGCTCGGACTCGGATGCCTGAGCGGTCGTGGCATCTACCGCGCCGCGCGGCGACATATCGAAGAGAGAGGGGGCCGTGGCTGACCGAATCGGGGACCGTGCCTCGAGATGGTGTGACTTCGCCTGCTCGCCTCAGGGGCAGGGCGTGGTCGCCTCAACTCGACCTGGTCTCGTCGAGTTCGTCGTCAGGCGCTTGCTCTTCCATGCACGATTGGGGGCCGTACGAATCTGGGCGGACGGGAGAGATCAGGGGAAGTCGTACCCGTGAACCCCGAGGTCATCGCGTCCGCGCTTTACGCCTTCGGTTGGAGCTGGCTCGTCGCCATGTTGCTCACGCTGCTCGTCTACCCCGGGCGAGTCCGCGCGGAACAGGAACGATTGCTGGCCGATCAACAATGGATGGCTGCTTATCGCGCCCACCGCGCAGCGGCCGCAACCGCGGAAGCGCATCGGTACAACACCACTCCGAGGCCGTCAACGGCGGATCGGCATTTTCGTCCGACTCCGCGGACGGCGGCCGTCGGTCCCCAACGGGGGGTCCGGTGCCGGGTCTGCGGGCGCCCACGCGGTGAGGGAGATCACTCGCACCAGGGGTAACGCCGGCAGGGCAGGAGCCCATGGCGAGGACGGCGGCACGGTCGTCGCCGCTTCGCTGGACCCGCCGTTGCGGGAGCCCGGCCTCGTGCATCAACGCCACGCCGCCCGGGCCAGGTCCCGGCCAGGCGCGGCCACCTCAACAAGGAGAACGTCGAGATGAACAGCCTCATCGATCTGCACTCCCGCGAGACGCTCGCGGGCTACGACCGGGCGCGCCTCGAGCAGGGCGTCGTCATCCTCGTCGGCGCCGGCGCGGCGGGCAACAACATCGCCCAGACCCTCGCCCTCGCGGGCGTGGGCGAGCTGCGCATCATCGACCCCGACACGGTCGAGCCTTCCAACCTGACGCGCTCGCCGCTCTTCCGGCGGGAGCGCCTCGCGGGCAACCGGCGCCGCTACAAGGCCCGTGAGCTCGCGCTCGGCGCCCTCGCCAACTCCTACGCGACGAGCCCCTCGGTGCGGTACGCGACCGCCCGCATCGAGTCTCTGGGCCTCGGGGTCTTCGAGGGGGCGTCGGTCGTCGTCTCGGCAGTCGACTCGCTCGCCGTGCGCGCCTACCTCGCGGACGCGACCCGTCTCCTCGGCGTGCCCCTCGTCGAGACCGGGTTCGGTGGCGCCCACGGGCACGTGTCGGTCTTCGCTAACCGGGCGGAGGGGGAGGCCTGCTGGAGGTGCCTGCACCCCCAGGTCGCGGCCGGGGGATACTCGTGCGAGCTCTATGCGGCCGAGGCCGAAGCCATGGGACGCATCCCGGCGACCCAGACCCTCGCCGCGGCGTTCGGTGCGTTCACGGCCGAGGCCGTCGTCCAGGCACTCCATGGGGAGTTCCCGCTCGGCGGCCAGGTGCTGGAGTTCAACATCAGCACGGGCGAGAGCCGGTCCTATGGCATCTCCGTGGACCCCGCCTGCCCGGGCGTCCACCGTCGCTACGGCGAGCCCACACTTCTCGACGTGGGCGCCGACGAGCCGCTCAAGGCGGTCTTCGCGGCGCTCGTGTCCCGCGTCACGGAGCCCGTCCTCCACCTCCCGATGCCCTACCTCGTCGCAGCACCCTGCATGCGCTGTGGCGCGCTCGTCTCCGTCGGCCGGCCCATCGGGTCGGGGACGGAGCGCGTCCTCTGCAAGACCTGCCCGACGGTGCCGCAGCTCGGTCCCGGCGGCCTCCAGGTCCTGACCCTGGTGCGCGCGACCGACCCCCTCCGCGACCGCGCCTGCCGCAAGGTCGGTCTGCCTCCTGGCGCCCTCTTCCTCGTCGAGGACCTCGGTCGACGAACGAGCGAGGTCGTGCGCCTGCGTGGCACCCCGGCCGACCTCCTACTCACGGTGGGGCCGAAGGAGAAGGTCGACGCGGACCGCGCCGAGGAAGACCCGGCACCCAGCTCCGCCGTCGAGGCGTAGCCCACCGGGCTCCGCCGGCACCTCGATCCGGTCGCGGCCAGGCGCCTTCGGCGTCCTCCGTCGCGAGACGCCTCTTCCTACCGCCTTCATCCCTCCACGCATCAACAACACACCTTCGGAGCCGAGCGAGCTGGGGTGTCGCGAGGCGTTTCTGGGGTGTTGGTGTCGGGAGGTCATCTCGTCGCGTGGGTCCGGTGCGCGACCCACTCGTTTCAATATCGAATGAGGATGTCCGTAACGAGACCGCCATCGCGACCATGTTTGAAGTGGAAGACGGCGCAATCAACAACGCTGTCCGAAGGAGACTCTCATGAGCGACGACAAGTTCATCCCCGTGGCGTTCCTGCACCCCCGCGACGGCCGGCAGTACGAGGCGGAGATCGGTCCGAAGACGACCGGCCAGATGGCTCTCGACGGCCTCATCCGCGCGGGATTCATCGAGGCCCTGGGGCCGAAGGGCGTGTACGCGCTCCAACACCAACGGCACAAGTGCTCCCTCGCTCTCTCGTCGTCGCTCATGGGCGCCGGCGTCGAGGCGAACGACGCCATCGCCGTGATCCTCACCAACGCGGGCGCGGGGTACTGATCATGGCGCGCCTCACCCCCGCGGAGCTGCGCTCGCGCCTCGCGTACGACTTCGAGGTCATGCTGGGTCTCGACGGCCCTACCATCGAGTCCTGGCGCGGTTTCGTCTCGCACGCCGCGGCTGCCGCGGGGGTTGAGGCGACGCCCGCCGAGGCCGCAGCCGGTCTCGTCACGCTCTACAGCGTCACCTTCGCGTTCCCGATGCTGAGCCACCCGGGCGCTCGGCTGGCGCGGGCGACCGCGACCTTCGACCTGACCGCCGGCGGCAACTACCCGAGCACGACCCCCTCGGTGCAGTTCGTCTCGTATCCTCGGCCCTTCTGCGTGCGAGTCGCTCCTGCGAGCGGCGTCGTGTGCGTAGGCCCGGGCTGGAGCGAGTCCGGAGGACACATGCTCCTCGCGCAGCTCGTCGTCCACGTGATGCGGCTCCTGAACTTCGATGAGCCCGCCGGGGGCGATGCTGGATTCCCGAACGGTGCCTACGACTACTGGCGGTCCACGCTGGGTGGTCGTCCGCTCAACCCGGGGCTTGTCTATCCGACCCTGGCGGAGGAGACGACCCACGAGGTCGCTCCCACAGCGACGGTGGTGCTGGCCGAACCGACGGAGTTCCGGCCTCGCCGTGTCCCGAGCCCGGTCGTTACGATCGCGGTACCGAACGAGGGGATGGACTTTCGCCCGGCGCGTTGCCCCGAGACCCTCCGTCCGGCCCTGGTGCGTCTATGAGCCGCCACGAGGAGTCGGGTGGGGATGGGTTCCGCCCAATCGGGCGCGTCGCGGAGCCCGTCACCACGGTCAACCGCGTCCTTGCACGCACCGGGTACCGCGTCTTCCGCGGCGCGCAGGGCTTCGAGGCGGCGATTCCCGAGCAGGTCATCGAGCGCATGCTCGCCTTCGGCCGCGCGGCCGCGCCCCTCGAGTGGTTCGGCCTCGTCGTCGGGCGGGTGGGGGAGGACGCGGACGGTCGGCACGTCGTCGTGCTCGGCGTCGTTCCCGATCCTGACGCACGCGCGGAGCGTCACTTCGTGCAGTCGACCGTTGCGTCGGAGTTCGAGACGCGCACGAGTGCGCGGACGCTCTACCCCGACGGGATCGTGGTCGGCTGGGTGCACGGCCACGTGCGCCACGGCGCCCGGTACTCGTCGACCGACCGCGAGAACCAGACCTCGTGGCGGCAGGCGCACAGCCTCGGCATCGTCGTCGACCCGTGGGACCCGATCGAGCTCGCCGTCTACCGCGGGCCGGACTCGGAGCACCTCGGCCTCGCGCCGCCCTTGGGTGCCCTGCGCGCTGCGACCTTGTCGTCGTCGACGACCGCGCCATCGCAGGAGCACACGCCGAAGGGTGACGCTGCGCGGGCGGGCTTCCGACCGACGTCGCGACGTCCTCGACGGCTGTGGGGCGGCCTGATTCTTGGCCTCCTCGTCACGGGGGTGTTCTTCGGTTTCTGCAATCTGCGTGAGGCGCAACTTTTCGGGCGACGTGTCGGGGCGATCGAACGCCGGCTCGGCGCACTCGAAGAGCGCGATCGCTGCGTTGCGCTGCCGGCTGCTGCCCCTGCGCCCACGATCGTGGTGCGTGAGGAGCCATCCGCGTCGACCTTCGACGCGGGAACAGAGAGGCCGCCCGCAGGGGTCGAGTCCATCGGTCGGCCGCCGAGGGCATCGCGTTCCCGCCTGGCCACACGCCGCGGCGGCCTGGAGTTCATGGCTCCGACGTCTCGGGCAGACGTCCCGGACGAGCCGTTCTGACGACTCGCCTCTCGGCCACCCCCTGAGGACGATGGTCGGCGGACTGCCATCTTCAGGGTGTGGCGCCGGTCTGTTCAACGGACGACCCGTGGGCTCACGTCGAGACCGACTTCCCTTCGTCACGAGCTGCTTTCGTGTCCAACGCAACGCGCGACGCTCACGCGGGCGTTTACTTCCGTGACCCGCCTTCAGCGGTAACCCGGTGCCGCGCGCTCGCATGACCACGGGGGACCTCTCGTGTCGAGACGTCCACCACGCACGCCTCTCACCCCTCAACCAACGGAGACAACTCCCATGATGATCCTCGCGCTCGTCCTCACCTCATTCATCATCTATGCGATCGGCCGGGTGCTGCTGCGCCTCCTCGGCTGGCCGAGTGACCTCGCGGTCGCAGGCAGGTGGTGCCAGGCCCTGCTCATCACCGCCCTCCTCTTCTCGGCGCTCCCCGAGATCCTGCGCCACGCCACGGAGAGCGTCGGCCCGCTCCCCACGATCTCGCTCGGCGAGGTCATCCCGGGGCTCTGCATCCTGGGACTCGTCCTGCTCGGCTACGTCGCCTGGAACCGCCGCGTCGACACGAGCGACGAGCGGGCCCGTGAGGAGGCGCGGAATGCGGTCCAGGCCCGGCGCCGCGTCCAGCCGCCGCCGCCCCGCGATGACGCCGGAGAAGACCGCGGCTTCCGCTCGCGGCGAGCGCCCCCGGACGAGTTCGGTGGTCACGGCGACGCGGGCTGAGGAGCGGCACGATGCTCCGCTACTACGCTGGTCTTCGCAGTCTCGTCGGTCTCGATGACCGGGCGACGGCGTTCCGGAGGGAGGAGGCTGCGCTCTCTCGCGCGACCACGATCCCGCGCGTCGACCCTGGCTTCGCCCGCGAGATGAGCGGCTTCGCCCGCCGCCCTTGCGACTCCATCGTCCTCGGCACGTCGGTCGGGGCCTCCGAGCTCACGGTGCGGGCGCCCCTCCGTGAACTCGCCGGCCTCGGACACGCGCTCGTCCTCGGGACGACGGGGGCAGGGAAGACGAGGGTGGTCGCCGGGATCGCGGAGCGGATGCTCCAACGCATCGCGCGTGCGCCGCGCTCGCTCGGTCTCTGCGTCCTCGACCACAAGGGTGACCTCGTCTCTCTCGTGCGGGCGCTCCTGGGTGACCTCGTCGACACGCTTCCGCCCCGAGAGGCCGAGCGACTGCTCGACATGTTCGTCGTCGTCGACCCGTTCTCGACGGAGGCCCTCGTGCCGCTCCAGATCCTCTCCCCGGAGCCCGGCAGCGCCCCCGAGGTGCAGGCCTACGAGATCACCTCGCTCCTGAACCGCCTGGGCGGCGCCGAGCTCGGCGTGCGGCAGGACGCCTTCCTCTTCCACGCCGTCCTCCTCGGCATCACCCGCGGCATGTCGCTGCCCGAGCTGGCAGGACTCCTTCGTGATCCCGCCGCCCTCGCGTCGGCGGCCGAGAGCTCGGCGTCACCCGAGGTCCGCGCCTTCTTTCGCGGCGGCCCCAGGGTCGCGGCGAGCTCCCTCGACGGGGTGAGCGCGCGGCTCTCACGGCTCCTGCGACTCCCGTCGGCGAGGCTCATGCTGGGGGCGCGCGGCACCATCTCCTTTCACCGGTTGCTCGGCGAGAAGATCCCGCTCTTCGACGTGGGCTCGCCGCCCCTCGGGTGCGAGGATCTGGGGCGGTTCTGGGCGGGGCTCTTCACGCTCAAGCTCACGCGGGCCATCTTCGAGCGCACGCCCGAGGAGGCCGCGCGCCCCGTCGCGATGTTCATCGACGAGTGGCAGGAGGGGCTCGCCGCGAGCGGTGACATGGCTGACCACTACGAGCGCGTGCTCGCCATGGCGCGGAGTCGGGGCGTGTCGCTCTGGCTCATCTCGCAGTCGCTCGCCGGCGCGCAGAAGGTCTCCTCGACCCTGCCGTCCGTCGTGCAGACGAACACCACGAGACAGCTGCTTTTCAAGGCTTCGGCCGAGGACGCCGCGCGCCTGGGCATGTTGCCCGTGACCGGGCGACGCCTGCGCCCCGCCGCCCTTCCGTGGGAGGATCAGCCGCGCTCACCCTTCCTCTCGACGCAGGATGAGCGCGAGCTTCTCGTGCGGGAGGTGGTCTCTCTCCCCCAGCGCGTCTTTCTCTACTGGAACCGCGACCGGCCGTACCGGGCCGAGCTCGTGCGGGCGGGGGAGGTCGAGGTCCGCGGGCAGGTGCTGCGATCGGCCTCGGTCGCGCGGCGCCTGCGGGTGGGGTCGATGGCGGTGCCGATGAGGGAGCTCGAGGCGCAGGGCGCGACGGAGGCGGAGGTGACGTTCAGGCCGCGTTCCGAGATGCCGGCCGCGCAGCTCGCTCAACCGCCTCGCCGACCTCGAAGGAGGGGATGACCTGTCAAGATCGGACTCTCGTTCGCAACGAGATCAAGTGAACGCACGGCAAACGATCTTCTTCCACTGGCCGAGCGGGTAGTGCCGCACGAGCGCGTTGCCGCAGAGCAACTTGTAGATGAATCGTCGTCCATAAGGCGGTGGCTTGTCATCCCACAACAATGGAATGACAGCAGCAGAGAGTGGTCGAGTCGGCACTGCGGGTAGTAGGGAGGCGACACGTTTTCGGTACAGACTGACGCCGAGCGCATGACGATCACGATGTGCATCTGACGCGCGACTGGCGACCTTTTCGTAGAGGTCTCCGGCGCGATTGGCATCGGGTTCGTCCGCTCCCTCATGGCAGATCTGGCATAACGTCACCAGATTGTCTTCGATCGTCATGCCGCCGTCCGCGTGAGGAGCGATGTGGTGAAGATCAAGCTTCACGTCCAGTGCGTCGTCTGGAGAGCGACCACAAACGCAGCAGCGGTCCTCGTCTCGAGCGAATACACGCTGGCGGAGTGACCCGCGAGCAAACCGCTCCTGCGCCTCCGGTGGGGGGTTGTTCAGGTCAATAAAAGGCATGAACGAATGATATCGGGTACACGGAGACGCATCGAGAAAGGCCGGCCACCATCGCTCAACGAGCCCAACGGAAACGAGGGCATGGCCACCGCCACGAACGAAGTGTCTCAGGTCGTCGAGGGAGACGGCAGTCTCATGATGCTCAGCCATCCAGGCCCACCGTCGCCCGTCGTTGGCTGTGCTTGGGCATCGCTGTTCGACGCCCCGCTCCGTGCCATGCGGCGAAATCCCAATGGTGTTGGTTGTGATCGCGACCGTCTTTGACCCTGCGGTCAAGGTCAGCGCGAGAAGTGTGTCTGCGCCAGGAGGTTGTGACATGTCAATCTCTACTCGACCTCAACAATAGGTTCCGAAGTCATAGGTGTACGGATCGTGGATCTACGCCACGCGTCGCGACAGAGTCATCGGCTCCTTGCCCTCCGATCGCCATTGCGATGTCTCCTTGAGGCAGCCTTTTAGGTTGCCGCGCAACACGGTGCTACGTCAGCGTTCGGCGGCGCACGGCGAAGGTCATCCCGGCCTTGAGGCGCGCTATCTCCCGAGGGTCGCCATCGGTCGGAGGTATCTCGAACAGGCGGAGGTTCGCCCGGCTTCCCGCGGCATGAAGGCAGTCGACGAGGAGCATAAATCGAACGAAGTCGGGCTTGGCTTGCCACCATCGTTCGAGAACCTGAAACGCACGTTCTGGGGGTTCACTTCGCCGCGTGAAGTCTTCGCACCACCGGGCGGCGTAGTAGTGTCGGACTGTCGGACTTTCCACCGCGATCTTGTCCAGCTCCCGCGCCAGGTCATCATCGTCAGGGACGAAGCGCCGACGATCGCCATCATTGACGTAGGGCCGCAAATTCTGTCGGATCCAGGCAGTTCTTCCGGCGCGTTGGCACAGATCCAAGAGCCCGGAGACATGGAGATCCTCAAGTTCCGAGAGGTAGGGGATGAGGTCGTCGAGACAGGCGAGAACACGTGGCTTCATTCCGACCTCCATGAGGTCACCGGTCGACACGATGCGCTGCACGATGCGCTGCCGTGCCGGTGACTCTTGGAGGGCTGCGAGCCCCGCGTCTCGCGCTTGGCGAGACCCAAGCAAGATGGCGGCCTCGATGAAGACGGAGCTCGATCGTAGTTTCTTCCAGTGTACGAAGAGGAGGTCCTCTGCTTCGCGCTCTGGGATCGCGAGAAGGAAGCGCGAAAGGTAGTATTGGTCATTCGATCGTTCGTCGGTGTCGCTCCGCATTCGCATTGCGACCTTCGCAAGCCGTTGTTCGACAGCCTGACGGATCCCATCGCACCAGACGAACCGCGCATCACCAAGAACGCGAACGTCCGTGTCCAGCAATCGCACGAGGTCCGGGACGCACGTATGATCTCCGAGACGTGCGCGGGCACGGGTCGCCGCTGGATGGAGCGATGACTCCAACGACACCGATCGAAGGTGGTCGAGGTCTTCTGCCACCACACCATACGCCCAGAGATCGAACGCGACCTCTCGTAGTACAGGGGATTCTTCAGCGCTCTGCCAAAGGCTGAGCAGCCTCTTGCGGGACTCCGGCGAGAGCTGTCGTCCGAGCGCGGAGTTCGGGTACCACTGCGTCATGACGATCGATGCACGGAGCGATCCCACTGTAGGTTCGACAGGTGATCTCTCCCGAATCGAAGCGGCGCGGCGTACGGTGAACTCGATCGCGCCGGGCAGGTTGGTCTCGCTCAGGATCTCGGCGATCAAGACCTCCAACTCGTCGTCGCGTGCGGCTCGGGTGACGAGGTACCCAACAACCGGTTCCGAGAGACGATCGCGAAAAGCGATTCGCAGCATCTCGCTCAGGTCAAAACCAGGCGGACGTGTCCCTGTCGCCTTGTGGTCCGCAACCTCACGGTGATGCTGGGCAGACCAGGAATCAAAGATGGGATCCAATGACTCGGGAAGGTCGTTCTCAACGCAGCGACACGCTGCCCAGATCATGAGCGGCAGATGCTCGTCCACGCGATCGGACATACGCCAGAACGCGAGGAGTGCGGGCATGAGTTCCGCTTCCCCAACGAACCCGGCGAGACTGAGAGCGCCGAGCCGAAATCCCACCGACAGTCCGGGTCGGACAATCAACTCACGGAGGTCGTCAAGAAAACGCGTCCGGTTCCGAACAAGACAGGCCGAAAGCGCCTCCTCGTGCGCGGGATCCGTCAATTCGATGCTTGCAAGGTCATCCCTGCGGGCGAGACGTTCCGCGCCGCTTCGTGCGCAGCCGTTTCTCAGCCTCGCGAGAAGCAGCGTGCGGTGCGAAGGGAGGCCCTGGGTGACGCTGAGGACGAGCGGTGAATCGGTGCGGCTCAGCACATGGAAGATGGCCATCGCGACAAAGTCGTAGTCGTAGTCCTCCCGTCGGGTGTAGGTCGCGACGAGATGGCGGCGCAGCTCGTTCGCTATCAGCAGGCCCACCGATTCGGGCGCTGGTCCGAGGTGACGGAGCGCTTCGGCGAGCACGAGTGGATGGTGATCGGCGAAGTACCCGACAACCTCCGGTGGTTGCGGACGAATCGCAAGCGCCCGTCCAACGAACTCGGCGTAGGCGGGGTCGATGAGGAGCTCGTCTCGCCAGTCTTCCGTGAGGAGCTGCACGATGACTTGGACGATGAGTGCCTCGCGCACGCGGTCGTGTCGGAAGCTCAGCCTGTGCTCACCACCCACGGCTTCCTCGCGGCAGAGCCTCCCGTGCTGCGCGAGTTCGCGCAGTGCTTCGAGCGCATCCGGGGTGGGCGTGAGCCACCGACGCACCGTGGGCCACAACGGGTGGAGGTCGCGGTTCCGCAACATCGCTAAGCACACGAGGTCAAGTGCGCGTCGGTAGTCCGACTGCAGCGCTCGCACTCCGGGACGCTGCGCTGCCTCGGTGAGCGCGCTGTTGATGAAGAGCTCGAGAACCTGGTTCGCCAGCGTGTGGACCGGGGATGTCATCGTGCTTTCCAGGGCCTCGCGGAGGAACGTGACAAGGAGAGGATCATGGCCGACCTGACCGGCAAGGTCATCGGCCACCGTCCCGATCTCGGCGTGATCGCAGTGCATCGCCGCGCGGGACTCGTCGACGCTGAACGGTCCGACGGTGAAGGTGCGAAGCCACGCCCCGTTGGCGTTGGCAGCCCCACCGGCGTCACGATGCTGCGACCAGACGGGGCAGAGAACGAGATGAGCTCCCGACGTCGCCGTTTCCCTCCTGTCCGCCGTGCGTGCAGGGACTACCCAAGTGAGCAGTTTCCGAAGGGCACCCGGTGGGTCGGCCGCCCGGTTCACGTCGTCGACGATGACGAGGAGACGCATGGCTGGGTCGAGGAGTTGGCGCAACACGAGCGCCGCGTCCCTCTGCAACGTGGGGCGGTGATCATGGAGTACACGTGCGATGGCCTCGTCGAAGGAGAGACAGTGCCCGAGGACGCTGGCATTCAGCCACAGCCCTGGGTGCCCTCGCTCGATGTGAGCGCGCAGTACCTTCGCGGCGAGCGCGCTCTTTCCGAAACCCGAGTCGCCGACGAGGAGTACGGCCGCGAGTGCTCGCTGTTCAAGAGAGGCGGTGACCTCGGCGTCGATCCGACGGGTCACCCAGGCCCGACCGTCTCCGACGCGGACGAAGGACTCGTACCGCGTACAATTCTCGGAGGCGATCTGGAGCAGGAGGTCCATCGAGAGCAGCTCGGCGTCGATGCCGAGGTACTGATGGCGCAACCACTGACCGTACGGTCGCTCGTCGAGGAAGCCCGCGAGCCTCGTCTGATCCCAGACCTCGCAGGCGACGCCGAGTGCGTGCGCACGGGCGTAGACCTCGGTGAGGAGGTCCTGTGGCACCCGGCGGTTCGACGTCAAGATCACGGTGAACGTCGCCCCAGGAAACTTCGGCCGCAGCTTGTCCGCCTCCGCGGCCGCCTTGATGAGATCACCCGGTCCTGGTTCCGCCTTGCGCTTCCTGGCCGGTGAAGTTGTCGTCAGGGCCGGATCGTTGAGCCACTTGCGTTCGAGGCCGGAGAGCGCGGTGACGGTGTGCTGGGCGAAAATGAAGCGCGGGGGATCGGAGTGGGGCACTTGCCCGAAGCCATCGAGCGGCGCCTTCACGGCCTGGTGCTTCGCGTTGATGCCGGTGTGATGGAGATGACGGCCGTCGAGATGTTCGTGTCCAAGCAGGGCCGTCGCGAGGCGCTCGAACGCCGCGTCGTCGGTGAGGTCTTCCAGGTGCTGCGCGGTCGTCATCGACGCGTCACCGCGGGCTCCCGGGCGATCGATCGACGTCCGCGGAACCCGATGTGAGAACGATCGGCGGTTGGGGCAGCGTGTCGCGACGAATCTGGGCCCACCAAGACGCTCTTACCCTGGACCATCGTCTGCCGCCATCGTGACCTTCCGGGCCCTGGACTGCGTTCGGGTCGCGAGGCCGTGGGGCTCATGGCGAGCCTATGTCGGCGCAGGGATGGGGTCGGGGATTTCTTCCTCCCAGAGGTCACTGCGGGTTGCGTCGAAGTCGGTGTAGAGCGGGACGCGAGGGTAGGAGAGTCCTTCGGTGAAGCGAACGCGGAAGGCCGCCACCCGTAGCGCACGGACGTGGGTGCGCCACGCAAGGGAAGGCTCGTTCGCTTCGATGGCACGGAGCAAGCGATGGCTCGGGGCGCTCTTCATCCAGCGGGAGAGGACGTGGTCGCAGATCGGCGGGTGCACCGAGACCGGGAGCCGTGTGCCGGTCAGGTGCGCGTAGGTCGCGTGCGCGACGCGGTAGAGCGCCTGGACCATCTCGTCGACCGTTGACCGGCCGACCCGCGTGGCGAGCCCATGGGCGAACTGCCGGAGCGCGTAGTGGCGCCGCAGCGACTGGAGACAGGCCACTCCTCGCTCGGGGTCGGACTCCAGCACCTGGGCGATGCGGCCGAGGAGCGGGTCCTTCGGGCGGGCCCCCCGGTCGCACCAGCGGTCGACCATGTTCGGCGTCTTGAGCCCGAGGCGAGCCTGGAAGTCGTCGCGCGTGATCTTGCGGGCCTTCAACAGGTCTCGGAGGTACCGGTCCTTCGCGGGGGCCGTGGTCCACCGCACCGTGTCGACGGCTGGAGGCGGTCGACGATCGCGGCAGCAGAACGTACCGAACCAGATGCCGAGCTCGATGACCGCGAAGCGGAGCTGCGCGTCGAGCGACGCGGGGCGCCGTCGCTCCGCGGCGCTCTTCGCGCAGAGGTTCAGCGAGGTGACGAAGGTGTCCCACGCGCTCAGGTGCTCAAAGAGGGTCCAGGCGATCGCGCCCGTCGCCGCCGGGCCACCGTCGACCGACGGGATGAGCGCGACGACGACCGGGTCCTCGACGAGGTACCGCTGCACGATGGCGACGAGGATGTCCCGGAGCCGCTCCGGGCTGACCTGCGCGAGGCGGCCTCGGAAGAACCGCTGCGTCTGCTTGCTGCCGAGCGGCGAGCCCCGGCGCGGCGGTCGGACGGCGAGCGCTCGCGTCACGAAACGCAGGACTTCGAGGCCCCGTGGCCACGATTGCGGGTGCGGTCCACGACGCGAGCGCTGCACGTCCATGACGATCCGATCCTACCGTGAGCCCTTCGACGGCGGCGCCTCACGCGCCGGTGCGGGCGCGGGCGGCGGGGGATCGGCGGGGCGACCGGGCAGCCCCCGGGACTGCCAGTAGGCGTCGTGGTCCGGGTTCAGCTGGTCGCCGTGGTTGACCTGGTCGGGGGTGGGTACGTTCTTCGTGTTGCTCATCGATTCCTCCTCGGGCCACGCGGCCCTGGACGGCCCGGGAGTGGGCCGTGTCGAAGAGGTAGGTCGGCTCAGCACGCCGAGCAGCCACACCGCGCCGGACATTCGATCGTCGCGAGGGTCCTCGCGCTCGTACCCCTCGCGTGGGCACCACCCGCTACAACCTCAAGACCCGTCTTCCGGGCCTAAATGCCGCCTCCCCGGCGTCACGATCATCGGGAGACACAGCGATTTCCGGAAGCGAGGGTGGCCGTTCGGTGCCCCCGGGTCGTGCGGCCGGGACGTGCGGCCCGCGGGAGGCAAGGTGGGCGGGGAGCGCGTCGAGGAGGAGCGTCTCCGCATGTGGACGGAGACCCGCCTCGTCGACGAGCCGTCCGAGGGTGCGCCGGCGACCCTCACGCAGGGCAACGACGACAAGAAGGGTCGTGGCGAGGCCGAAGACGCCGTGCCCGCTACCGAAGGCGCCCTGCCACTTCGCGAACTTCGCCTTGAGCGTCGTCGTGGTCTCGGTCCCGGCGTCGACCTCGACGAGGACGGAGACCTCCCCGCCGTCCCTGGCGACGATGGCGAGCGCGTCGGGGATGATCCCGTGGGTCTTGAAGACCGGCTCGCGCGCGAGGTCACCCTCGAAGCGGAAGTCGGCGAGCGCGAGGTGCCCCGCCCGCTCCTGGACGCGGAAGGCGACGAACACGTCGCGCACCGCGAGCACGTGTCGCTGCTTCGGCACCGCCGGGACGCGCGCGAGCATGGGCGCCCCGTCCGGGAAGGAGCCCTCCTCGACCAGGCGGTCGAGCCCGAGCTGGGAGAGCGTGTAGAGGTTGTCGCGCTGGAGGAGCTCGCCCTGGAGGTGGGCGCGGACGAGCCCGTGGTCGAGGAGCGCGCGCAGCCGCCTTTGGGCGCGCCGACGCGAGGGGAAGTGGAGGCGCTCGAGCTGGGCGGTCGTGAGGACCCCGGCCCAGGCGAGGTCTTCCAGGGCCGCGAGGTCCCGCTCACTGCCGACCCTCGACTGCGCCGCAACGTTCGGGCGGACCCGCTTCGGGACGCGCTCCGTCACCGCGACACCCAGGGCAGTCGGATGCCAACGCCGCAGCGCTCGCACTCGATCCAGCCGGCACCCGCGCCGCATAGGGCGCAGCGTCCCACCCAGCCGTGGTAGGTCGCGTGGCAGTGCGCGCACTCGAACCGTCCCGTCGTCGGGTTCGGGTGACCGTTCGGGCAGGGAAGCGTCGTCGCGAGGGCGCGCCCTGCGCCGGCAAGGTGCCCGACGAGATCGCACGTCCCGCGCACGAGCGTGACGAGGCCGTACACGGCGAAGAAGGGCGAGAGGAGGACGCCGAACAAGAGCCGCCAGGCGGTCGGTCGTTGAGTCGGTGAGGTCATGGGGCTTCTCCTGGAAGTGCGGTCGGGCCGGCCGGGTGGCGTGAGACCGTCTCGGGGCCGTGGCATGGGAGCGGGGACCGAGCGCGTCACATGCGCGTCCGGTCGGGCGTCCTCGTGCGTCCGGCCGATCGAGCGGCGGGCCCGCGGACCCGGCCGACCGTTCCGCGTGGAGGGCCACACCCATGAGCCGGTCACCGGGCGCCGCAGGTCGTTCGACGGGAGGGTGTGCCGCGCAGGGTCTCGACCGAGACCGAGAGCTGGAACATCTCCCGCGGGCGACCGCACACGCGGCCTCGATCGGGTCGATCCCGTGGACCTGGGACTTCGAACGCCGCGCTGGCCGGTTGCCGTTCGGCCGTCGGTGTCCGTCCGAGCGAGCGCCGCCGCGGTCGTCACCTCCTGCGAGAGGCGCGCGACCACGACCGGCGCCACCGCAGGGGCCGGATGAGCACGTAGGCGAGAGCGAGCAACGCGAGACCGAGCAAGAGATCCGGGTTCCAGAACGAGACCTCGTCGAGGAGGCCGCAGAGAGAGGGGTTGTCCATAGGGTTCGAGATGAGCGAGTGAGGGTTGGGCCCGCCGCTCGTCCGGCACGAACACGAGGAGCGCCCTCCGCGCTCCGATGCACGACGTCGTGAATGAGTACCTCCGAGGCGGTCATGCCGATCCACGTCGTCCCGTTACGACGTTCCTCCTACGGCAACGGGAGATGGCGGAGGGCTTCGCGTCCCCTCGCAGGCGGTAACGAGGAGAGCGGCGAGTCCATGACCGCCTCGGAGGTGTTCACCACGAAGCCATCAGGCACCGGCGGAGGTCGGTCGTTCCCTGGAGCAGCGGTCGTTCGCGCATCGGGCCCATCTGATTCACGAACCACCATCTCTATGGGACGAACCCTTCACTACGCCATCTACGACGATCCGAAGAACTACTGGGAGGCATGGCGGGAGATCCGCATCGCGCAAGAATTCCTCATCGACAGATCCACGTGGACCTGCGAGACACCCGACCTTCGTTTCCTCAAGCAAGACATTCGCGAGCGCACCAAAGACCTGCGGTTGTATGAGACTCCGCTCGGCATCCCCATCGCGGACGGAACGACCAACGTGGCCGACGACGAATGGAACGCCACCCTCATCATCCGGTTCGCGACCTGGCTCTCTCGGCGACTGCCGACCGCCACGGTCGTGCTCCACGATGAGGGCGACTACCTGACGCCGTGCCGCCAGATCCGCCGCGCGGGAGTCGCCGAACTCGATCACGACGGTCTCAGGGAGCAGCAAGCGTACTTGGAGAGGCACTGTCGGTGGGACGCTCTGGAGGTTCACTGGTCCGAGATCGATGAATTCCCGCGGGGTAAGATTCGCCGCTCGATCCCTGCCCAGGACTATGCGGACCGTCGCGAGATTCGAGCGCTCGAGTTCGCACCGGAGGTGCTCGCGCGGATGACCTTGGACGAGGTCGCCGAGGCGATCGCCTTCCCGTGGACCACCGAGGGCCTCGGGGCCACGTAGCTGAGAGGTGACATCTCCCTGCGGGGGTCGGCCGGGTCCGCGGGCCCGATGCGCGACGAACGACGCTCCACGGAACGACATCGACTCCGCCAGCGCCAGGAGCAGCTGCCCTGAGTCCGTGTCGCCCACGGCGACGTGCGCCACGTACGGTCAAGCGACGCCCGGCCGACCGGCCGCGCTTCCAATAGCATCAGCACTCTCCTCGACGAGCGGCAACGGTCTCATGATCCGCTCGGTGGCCCCGTCGCCTTGCGCCTCCCGTGAGTGGTCCGACCGGAACGCTCCCGCGACCCTCTGGCAATGAGACTGCTCTCTTCTGGTAACGAGAGGCGCGGAGCCACCATGGAAGAATTGACACTTGGATGTGCGACAGGGAACGGCGCTCCCGGAGCAATCGCGAGGCTCAGCTCGGCCCAACGAACTGATTCTTAACGATCCAACTCTATGGGACGCGACTATTACATCATCAACCTGCTTCCACGACGGACGACGGAACCCGACACCATGACTGCGTTGCCACGCGGAATGACCCACCAGGCCGGAGAGCGGTGTCCGTTCGCAGGCGACGGTTTTCCGGTCAGCTCGATGGACCTCTGCTGTTCGCTGCGGGGCGAATACCTGGCTGCCGATCTCGAGGACCACGAAGAGCCCGATGCCTGCGATCGTCTCTACGGAGACATGAACGCCGACGAGGCCCTCCAGTTCGCGAAGACGCTGCGCCAGATCGTCGCCCGCCTCGAGAGCGAGGGCTATGCAGAGTCCGACTGGGCACCGTCCTCCGCGATCCTGGCCACCCACGCCGAGACCGGTAGGCTCAACCCGCTTCTGCGCTCCATGATCGAGGGTCCCCGCGTGTCGATCCGTATGGCGGCAGACTGGTACGAGAAGGTTGCCCGCCTGGGGTTCGGCGTGGAGTGCGTGCGGTGACGCCACGGTCTCGGACGACGCGCCCCGACGCACGCTGAGTGTCATCTGCCTCTCCGCCGGGCGGGGACGTGGGCCGAGCTTGAGCTCCCGCGTGCCCCGGGCTGTGCCGTGTGTCGTGATCGCCTGCATGCGGTGGTCACTTCCCCGGACTCTCGACACAACGGTCTTCGGATCGTCCGACGCACTCCGCCCGGCGGCGGCAGACTTCCATCGCCTCGCGGGAGATCGGCCGTGTCATGGCGCCAGCCGCCCATCCGGAGCGACAGAGCGATCGAAACCATCTCGTCTTCGACAACCGGAGACTGGGCGTCGAGGTGCGGGCGCGACCCTACCCCTGCCACGGAGCTGGGGTTCGCGGCCACGGAGTAGTTGTCGTCAAGTCTCTCTTGCTCCGGGTGCGTCCGGCATCAGACCTCCGTGCGCTGCCATTCCCTCACGCCCCTCGGGTCTGTCGGCACGGGATCACGCTCAGGCAGTAACGGCGGGCCAACGCTCACCATGAAAAGGGTGACACTCGGAGGTGTGATAGGGAGCGGCGTTCCTGGAGTGATGGCGACAGTTCAGCTCGGCCCAACGATCTGACTCTTCACCACATACTCTATGGGACTTGACTTGTTTCCACGACGGACAACCGATCACGGCACGAAGGAAGACGAATCCGGACAGACTCACTCACGGGGCACACCCTGCCCGTTTGAAGCCGACAACTTCCCGATTGGGATGCTTGGTACGTGCTGCTCGCTCCGCGGCAAGATCGCTGCGTACGAACTCGACGCACTGGGCGAAGACAACCTCTGCGAGCGCATGTATCAAGACATGACCGCGGCCGAGGCCCTCGCCTTTGCGTCCGAGCTTGGCGCCGCCGCGACCCGCCTCGAAGTGCAGCATCGCGATCCTGGTGTCGCCCCTCGGGGCGCCGGCTTCAACGGAATCTGGGACGAGGCCACGAAGGCCTGGGTCTGGCAGGGCTACTCGACCTTCGATGACGCGATCGCCACGATCCGCGAGGGAGCGCGATGGTACGAGAAGGTTGCGCGCCTCGGATTCGGGGTACACGCCTGGTACTGACGTTCGGGAAACTGAGGTTACCGCGCCTCGTCGCACGCTGAGTGTCACCTGCTGATCCGCCGGGCGGGGACGTGGGCCGAGCCAGACCTCGCCACGCTCCGTGGAGCGCCGTGCGCTGGGGACGCGTGCATGCCGCGCCCATCCTCACCCGGGCCCGCACGTGACGACCTTCGGATCGTCCGACGCACCCCGCCCGGCGGCGGTAGACCTCTTCCTCGACACGAGGAGAGCGGCCGGGCATTAGCCCTTTCGAGCGCCGCCATGGGATGGGCGCGGGACTGTACGGACCTGCGTCGGGCCGCAACAGCTCCTACCGATGCCTCGATGGGGTAACGGACGACGTGGATCCTCCATGACTCTCCCGGACACGCGACGCCGCAACGCGACACCTTCGTCGCCCTCGCCGTCGTGCTTCCAGGGAACGTCATGGTGGATCAGCTTCGTCTCATCAACGACACCGCGTACAGCCAGTGGACCCTCCAGCGCCTCGCCGCCTTCGCGCGGGAGAGCGCAGCGTGCGGTGACGTCGCCTTGAACGTGGTTCCCCATCGTCACGCCGCGAGCGGCCGCTTCTCTTCGCGGATGCCCGCCAGCGAGCACCGCGCCGGCGACGCGTTGATCGTCGTCCGGCTCGGCGCCGAGAACGCGTTCCCGGCGAAGCTCGCCCGTGCACCCTGGCCTGCTCGGGGGCGTGAGCCGGTCCGTGACTGGCAGGAAGCCTTCGTCTGGTTGGTGGCGCGCGAGATTGCCCACGCCGTCGCCCACCGCGCCCGCGTCACGCTCGGAGAGGAGGAGGCCGTCCTCGCCGCCGGCCGTGTGCTGGAGCGTTTCCGAGCAGAGCGAGCCTCCCTCGAAGCCGAGCATCGACGCGGGCATGGCGTCGGGGCGGAGGGCGGCCGGGAGGTCCGCAGGCTGGGCAGCGGCAGGAGCCGCCGGGTCGGGCTCGCTGCGGAGGTAGCGCGTACCGAGGCCCGGGAGCTGGCCGCCTACGAGCAGTGGACGTTGAGCCGCCAGCAGGCGCGGGAGGCGCGTCAACGCCTCCGGGACCACGACCGGCGCGTCGAGCAGCGCGCGATGAAGGCCTGACCCCGGCGCCCGTGGAGAAGGGAGTTCGCGGTCGACCAAGGTCCTCGCGCGTTGATCACGACCGATCGACGCCGGAGGATCTCCGGCGGCCGGAGGAGAGGGGAGACGCAATGCGCAAGGTGACGCCTGCACCAGAGCTCTCGGAGCAACCGAGCGCGCTGCCGGAGCCCGTGGTGCCGGAGGAGATCGTCTCGGCGCTCTCGGTGCTCCTGCGGGCGGTGGTCACGCGACCCGCGCCGGTGGCGGTGGCCGTTCCGGTCGAGCCCTGGCTCACCATCGCCGAGGGCGCGCGCCACGCGGCGGTCTCGGAGGAGACCGTGCGGGAGTGGATCACGCTCGGGCTCCTGCCCGCCGGTCGCTGCGGTCGGGTGCTCCGTGTCCGCCGTTCGGACATCGACGCGATGCTGACGCAGAAGGCGGGCGGCGGCGCCGGGTCGGTTGAAGATCCGTCGCCGCGCTCGAACGAGATCCTCGCCTCCCTCACGCCACGTCGTTGAAGTTCGGTGACCGTCGTAGATCGTAGGTCAGACGAACCATCTGTTCTGCGCGGGTGGCAACGTTCCCAAACCATCGCAAGGTCCGGCGTCCGGGCGCTGGCCCCGCAGCCACGACAAAGCAGGATCACCGGGCGGTGATCCTGAGGGAGTGCCCTTCGCCGCGTTGCGAGCGGCGAGGGTGAGCAGGTCGAGAAGGAGTGAGACGATGTCGAGCATCTACAAGCGAGGCGAGCGCTACTACGTCCGGTTCAAGGACGCCGACGGGCGGTGGATCTCCCGCTCCGCGGGCAACACCAAGGAGGAGGCGAAGAAGACCCTCCGCGACGTCGAGAAGGGTCTCAGGGACACGCCCCGGATCGCCAAGCCCCCGGTCCCGCTCGTGCGGAAGCTCTCGACGCTGATCGACCCGTGGATCAAGCGGCGGCAGAAGCTCGGCCTACGCAACGTCGCCGGCAACCTCGCCACGCTGAACCGCCACGTGCTGCCGGTGCTCGGCGACATGCCCGTCACCGAGATCCGCGTGCGCCACATCCGCGACCTGATGGACACCCTCCGCGCGGGCGAGCTCGCGCCCCGCAGCGTGCGCCACGTCTACGGCACGATGCACAAGCTCTTCGCCGACCTCGTGGTCGACGAGGTGATCCCGTACACGCCCTGCGTCCTCACCAAGGACCAGCTCCCCAAGCTCCGCGACAAGGATCCCGAGTGGCGCTCGCGGGCGATCTTCTCGCGCGACGAGGTGGAGCTCCTCCTCTCGGCCGACGCCGTTCCGGAAGATCGGCGCGTCCTCTGCGCCCTGCTCTTCCTCCTGGGGGTCCGCTTCGGGGAAGCGGCGGGCTTGCGCTGGCGGGACCTCGACGGGCGCCAGGAGCCCCTCCCGCGCTTCACCGTGGCTCGCTCCTACGAGCACGGGACCAAGACCGAGACGCCCCGCACGGTGCCCGTCCACCCGCTGCTTACCGAAGTGCTTCAGGAGTGGCGCACCGAGGGCTTCGCCCGCCTCATGGGCCGCGCGCCCGTCTCCGACGACCTCGTTGTGCCCTCGCGGGAGGGGGAGATGCGCTCCCGCCACCAGGCCCGCAACACCTTCCTGGGGGACCTCGGGCGGCTGGGCCTGCGTCACCGCCGCGTGCACGACACCCGCCGGACCTTCATCACGCTCGCCCGGGTCGACGGCGCCCGGCGGGACGTCCTGGAGCAGATCACCCACGGGGCCCGGGGAAACATCGTCGACGCCTACACGACCCTACCCTGGCCCACCCTCTGCGAGGCCGTGGCGGTCCTCAAGCTCCGGCGGCTCTCACCCGACGAGGTAAAGGCCCGGATCGAGGCCCTCGTGGAGCCCCAGATGGAGGCGCCAAATGGGGAGGCGCCGGGGATTTCCGAGGCCCCGCTTGTTACAGATCTTGTTACAGCCTCCGAGAGACGCGGGTCGTTCGTCCAGAAGTCCTGGGAACGACACGCGAATCTCGGAGGGAGGGGAGGTGGAGGCGCCGGGAGTCGAACCATGCCGGGAGATGTGAGCCAACTACGCGTCGGCACACGGTTTTCTCCTCGAACCCCGCGCAAAGACAGAGCTTCCGGCGTCCAATCAGTGCCCACCGTTTCCCATCGTTTCCCACCGACTGCCGCGAGGTTCGGGCACCAGATGGGCACCACACACCTCACCCATGCCCGCGAGATCCTTGCGTGCGCTTCTGAAGAGGAGGCCCCTTGGCCCCCTGCCTGGTGCTCCCCCCGAGACGATGGTCCTCCCTGTTGCACGCGCACCCCCCAGTGGCTTGGCACCGTGATCAAGTGATTGCGAGGTGGAGGCTCCTCGCGAAGCTCACGGCGACCGATGCCGTCGTCCGGGTCATCGACCCCAGTGAGGTCCGGGCTTCGCCGGGGGCTTACCGAGTTCCCCAGGCGGTTGGTTGTACCTCGGCCCCGTGCGCAGTCAGGTGTATTTGGCAATAGCGTCGCTGAGAGAGGTTTGAGTCAGCGACAACTTGTTCAACAGGTCGATAACCTCTTGCCCTGCGAACTCGCGAACAGTCTCGACGGATGGAACTGCTGAAGGGGGCACCGCCGACAGCATCGCCGCGAGAAATACGACGTATCGATTTCGAGCACGCTGCATGATGTCCGTCCAAGGGACTACCGCAGAATCATTTCTTGGCATTTTAAACGTACCAGCACCCACTCGGCCAACCAGGTAGCCGAACAGCTGCGCATCAGGGTAATGAACCTCCAAGAACGTCATATAATCATACAGTTGTGCTCGATTCTCAACCGTAAGATCCTGCTGTGGGTTCTTGAGCTCGACGACGACGATCCGCTTCAAGTCTGGGCTCGACAGGAAAACGAAGTCAGGCTTGTAAGTGATTGAGATCCCCGCCACGACGTCAACCCGTTGACCCGTGGGGATCTGGCCCTTGGCCTCAGCTTGCTTAACTACCGTTCTAAGAGTCTGGTTAGCTGTAAGGTAGATGCTATCGGGCTCAATAATCCAGGGAAACTCAACAAGAAGTCGCTGGAGGTCGGTCTCCTTCCCGTGATGGACATACTCGTGAAGTTTTGTTAGGGCGAACGCGCGCTGCGCAAACACCTTTGCCAGGTTCAGTGACTCTGGTACGGAATACGAAACCAGCTTTTGGATGAGTCCTGCGAAAACGTCCGGAACCGTCGCATCGTCCTTGCCGACCTCTGACCAGAGTTCCTTGACAAGAATACGCATGGGTTCCTGCGACCAGGCGCCAGCAACCGCCACGGCGAGTTTCTTCTTCGCCGCCTCGTCCTTGCCAAGGCTCGGCGAGATCTCCGTAAGGAGATCTGAAACCTGCTCCTGCTCTTCGTTGGTCAAGGAAGGAATGACCTTCTGATCAATCGCCTCCCTGAGTAGATTCCTGTTCTCCTTTCGTTCCGGATCCCTACGAGAATCCGCAAATTTACTGACCCATTGTCCGACCTTCTTGGCGCCCCACTGATGCAGTGCCTGGACGCCGTCCGCATCCCAATTAATTGTTGTACGGTCGGTGGAGATCAAGTCATCCTTGAATTCGTCAAGCCAATCTGCCTCGACTACCGCATACATGTACCTTGTGAAGATCTCCTTGCCCTTGATGCCAAAGAAAAATGGTCTGTCCTGGCAGATCTTGTGATGCGAATATACTCCTACGCCTGCCTCGTCTTGAGACCAATCAGGCGTCTTCACAAATCCAACCCAGGACCTAACCTCACGGCCGTCAACAGTCTCAGTGATAACTCCCTCTTCAGGAATCCTCAATTCAAAAACTGGTAGTGTTACTTCAGTGTCTGCCTTCTTCCCATCGACATACATCTCAAACCCCGCGTTCATGGTGGTGAACCGACGGCCGAGAGACTCGAGGAGCGGTCCCTGCGAGATTGCACGATGGATTGACAGCGACGTGAGCAATACAAGGGTGCCGGTTGACGGTGGTGCATCCCGAATGCGATCGATGAAGATCTTTACCTGCCCCGTTGGGTCGTCGACTGCCAGTGCTTCGTCAAGACCCACTTGGTCCAGCACGATCTCCGGCTCATACTTCGCGACTGCTCCAGGCGTCGCCCCTGCCTTGATATTGGCAAGGTTCAGCCGAATCCAGGTGAGCGATGGACGCTCGGCCACTATCGCACATGTAACCACATCTACGATATTTGCGATGCCGAACGGCGCTAGCTTCCCAATTCCCTTTCGGCCCATAAAGAGCCGTGATTTACGGCTCCGACTGGTCGGTTCGACCCGCTTGGGTGCGCCGATTACGAGGAAGTTACTGGCCAGTTCTTCTCGGGTCATTCCATGGCCGCAGTCATGGACGCCAATCCATCGGTCCGCCGCGTCAGACATCTGAAAGTCGATCCACACCTTTGCCGAGTCCGCATCCCACGCATTGGATACCAACTCGGCAATGACCCTGGTAGGCCGGTTCTGATAGAGCTTCAGTCCCAGGTGTTCGATGACATTGTGACTATAGGTGAGAGTGAGAGGGCTCATGTGTTTCCTAGGGTCGCGGAGAGAACGGCCGCGGTCATGCGAGGCGGAACTGCGTTGCCAATCTGTCTTTCGATGCTGCCGTAATTCCCGATGAACTGATAGTTTGAAGGGAACGTCTGCAGGAGCGCGGCTTCACGCAGGCTAAGGCCACGGTGTTCTGTAGGATGGCCGAACGCCCCGCAAGCGGGGGTCGTGCATCGTGTTGTCAACGTGCGGGCAGGTCCCTTGGTCGGGACTCGGCCATACGAACCCGTCGCGTTGTGTTGCTTGAGACGCTTGTGACATTCAAGTTGAAGTCTTCTGGGAATATCGAAGCGGTTGCCGTCGGGCGGCACCGCAGCGAGTCGCTGACGTGCCAACTTGCTGAGATTTCGATGACAGCGAAGCGCATCATTGTGCGAGCCGAGTTGCGCCGCACCAGCGATTACATCTGCCGCGTCTGGCTCACGTATCCAGTTGCCTGGAAGACTTGTGAGGATGTCAGCGGGAGGAGCAGGATGATCTTTGGACGTCGCCACCATGAATAAGCGCATTCGGTGCTGTGGTGCGCCTAGGTCAAAGGCATCAAGTACCCAGTCCTTGACCGTATACCCGGCGTCTTCTAGATGCTCGATGAGTTTGATGTATCGCCTGTCGGCACGAAGGTATCTAACGTTTTCGAGGACCACCATCCGCGGCCGAATGGCATTGACCCATCGCCATGTTTCTAGGACGAGATCGTTTCGCTCCTCGTCAAGAGTCCCACGGTGAAGGCTCGAGAATCCCTGACATGGGGGACAACTGTTAAGAACATGAATGTCCCCCGGTGCTAGCTTGTGTTTCGTCAGGAGGGCAAGAGGATCAAGCGTCCGGATGTCGTGTTCGAGCAGTTCGACTCTCGGATGGTTCGCCCGGTACGTGCGTGCGGCATCAGGGTCACACTCGACGGCTGCGAGCACCTCGATCCCAGACTGAACCAAACCGAGGCTAGCGCCCCCAGCACCGGCGAACAAGTCGATCGCCAATCGTGGTCGCTGTGATGAGTCTGCATCGTCCATGACACCTCCTGATCGTGTTAGGGCTGATCACACCGCCAGATGATGCCCGAGCGGCTCACGGCGCACAACCAGTACGCCATCCAGCGCTGAAAATGTCGGAGCTCGAAAGCAAACATCGTGCGCGTGTGTAAGCGCCGTAGAAAAGGCCACCGGATAAGTAGGGGGCGGAGATTAGGTCCGTTACAGCGCACGCGCTCGGAGGTCGCCGTGTAGTTCGCGGACGCACGGCGAGACGAAGATGAGCGGAGGTTTCTACGACCCCGCTCTAGCTGCTGGAATCCTGGGTCGAGGACCGCGACCGTTGATGCGAGGTGGGCATTCTCGATCGGGCACCCACTATTTCATTGCGACGGAGATTTGGTTCAGCATCTTCTCCAATAGCCAGTCCGATCGTAGACTCGCGTCCAGAGCAAGGTTCTCTACGAATCTCGGCTCTTCAGCGATCGAAATCGCTCGCGCGGAACGGATCAGTTGATGAAATGTGGTCGCGTCAACAGGTGCGATGGATTGCTGGGTGTGGAAATAGTCGAGGTCGATATCGAGAATGAAGCCTTGGTCGGAGAGAGGAGCCGCAAGGTCAGTCGCGAGCGCCATCTCCTTCAAAACACCAATTTGGCGATCCAGGAATGGAGATTCGAGCGCTTCGTCATACAGCCGTCGTGCGCACGCGGAATGTGAGTCTTTTGCACATCCGACATAGCACTGTGAGCCAATGGCGTATGTTCCGTTGGAGGAAGGGTGGTCGTGAAAAGGTCTCGTGGGAGGATTGCGTCGTTTTCCTGTATGAATAGGAGGCAGAACGACTCCGCCACTGCGCGTGAAGGAGATTGCGGACGCTGCCTGATGAGCCTCCATCTCGATGCTTCGCGGTGTGTCGCCGGCCTGGGAGAAGACGATCGAGTATGCAGTGGAGAGAACGCCGGAATCGATCGCGGCGCAAATGTGCTCGTCATTGTGAAGATGAAAAAGTGCGTCGCGGATTGACTCGTCCGACTTGAAGTCGAGCGCTTGTATCCATGTCCGTCGCTTCTCTTCGTCATCTCCGGCGTCACGTCCGAATGCGCGGCGGTGGTCGGTGTGATGATCCAGCGAGAGTAGGACCATGGGGGTGGCAGTCGCTCTTCGCTCCATCGCCCACCCGAGTAGTGCGCGATGGTGATCTTCGACGATGTAGACTCGCTTGCCTTCGATGGTCTCAGCCCGATGAATCCAGGAGACATCGACGGGTGCATTGTCGGATGATTTCATGCTCAAATGCGCTCGTATCTGATGGGGTTGCGAGGCTTATCCTGGCGCCTATTGGCAGTTACATTGGTGCGGAACATCTGGCGTGGTCGTGTGGGCGATCTCATTGCAAAGAGCTACTTCGCCGATGGCCGAGACAGCGCTGCGAGCCACTTTTCGAGGCTGATCAGTCGCCCTGAGTCAATATGTCCAAGAACCTTGCGCATCGATTCCTCTCCGCCCGTTCCGTACGTCGCTCTGAGCGCATCCGTGCTTAGATGGACAACGTGCGTGAACATCCGAGCGTTCTTCTGGAGCTTCTCGCACGCACGCATTAGACGCGCGGGATCGAACTCGTTGGTGAGGAAGACATAGTCGAAACGTTCCCCGTTCGATTCGGCCTCGATATACTCGTCGTAGTCAACCACGAACTGCTTCTCGCGATCCGCGCGGACGCTCCACTTCGCGGTGACGAGGGTGCGCATGGAAGGTCTGGTGATCGCGAGATCGACCTTGTTGAGCTTCTCTCCGCGACGGGCGCGGTTGAATCCCGGTAGTTTGTGGAGCGGATGGCGGACGTGCACCTCGAGCCCAGGCGGGCAGTTCCGGCGAACGACGGCGCCGAGCACGTCCTCGAAACCCTCACCCAGCAGGTTCTTCCGCTTATTGTCGAGCGCGAGGTACTGCCGGACGCGTTGGACGAGTTCCCGCCAGATTTCCGGCGGAGGTTCTGCCGCGAGCTGGGCCCCGATCACCTTCCTCATGATCGCCACGAGCTCGGGATCTTCGCCAGGAGCGGGGAAGCCCTTGGACTCGTAGGGCAGCCTCTGCTTCGTCGCCGCGGTTGCGAGCGCACCCGACCGGTGGGTGACGGACGAGGCGAGCTCCGCGGCCGCCCTCTGGAAGAGCCAGTCGATCTCTTCGGCCACCTTCGCTGGTGCGACAGCTAGCGCTTCCGCGAGCCACCCGTGGAAGGCGAGGGAGCGGGCGTACCAAGGCTTCCCGGGCTGGCACTTGTCGCTCTCGTAGCAGTGCGCGAGGCCCGTTGTGCGATCCGTCCAGATCAGCATCCGGTAGACGTGCTCCCACGCCGTTGCCGCGGTGATGGGGGTCGTTGCTGCCTTGAAGTACGCCTCGATGAGGCGCCGCCGGTTCTTTTCGCCGAACGCGGCGTCGATGACCGCCTCGATCTGCTGTTCCTCCGAGGAGGTCCCCGCGTTTGCGGCGGAGTCCTCCTCTACGCTCGACGGCTGCGCGTTCTCCTCGGTCGTCCCCGTCTTTTTGCCTGTCACAGGCCGGAGAATCGGTCAGGCAGTCGTCGCGTGCAACACCTCGCTCACGCGCGTCGTCCGGAGCACGGCGAGGAGTGCCTTCGCGACCGCACGCGCGAGAAGAGGCGGGACGGCGTTCCCGACCTGGCGGTACCGGGAGTGGGCCGGTCCGCCGTCGTGCCGGCCGTCCAGCGCGCCGCGCCTGGGGTCGGTCGTGAAGGTGAAGCGGTCGGGGAACGATTGCAGGCGCGCGAATTCCCGGACCGAGAGCGATCGCGGGTGCTGGTAGTGGTACACGGAGTCGCCCTTCGTGTTCAGCGTCCACGCCCACATCTGCGGGTGCAGGCGGCGGTACGCGTAGAAGTGACGGCGCGAGAGGCGGCCGGTTCCGTTGTCCTGCCCCCAGCGTTGGCCCGTGAGGTACCGCTCGAGGAGATCGTCCGAGAGGTCGCGGTGGTTGCCGCCCGACGGGATGCCACGGAGGCGGAGCTCCGTGTCCTCGTTGATGCGTGGCACCTGCACGTTCGTGAGCGTGTCGCCGATGCCCTCGCGCATCGCGCGCTGGTAGGCGCTCATGGCCTCCGGCAACTCGGCGAACGCGATCGTGTCGGACCGGTTCCCGGCGGGCAGGCCGACAAGATCCGAGATTGCGTCGGCGGCGCAGACGACGACCCGGTTGGTGGGATCCGCGAGAGCGCTCCCGGTCTTCCTAGCGAGGAGTGTCTCCTCGACGACGACCTGGTACCGGGGCCGCTGCCCGCGCGTGACACGCACGAGCGTGATCGAGTCCGTCGCCCCCGTCCCTTGGAGGCGGGGCGGGGACACCCCGAGCGACGCGCGGACGCCGATGAAGAGGAGGCGCTTACGCGTCTGGGGCACGCCGAAGTCCGCCGCGTCGACCACCTGGGGCAGGACGATGTACTCGCCGTCGAGGCGGAGGTCGGTGGCGATTTGCTCGCGGACCCCCATCTGATCGATCCCGGTGACGTTCTCCATCACGAACGCCGTCGGGAGGGTCTGCCTCAGCACGTCGACGAACTCCCGGTAGAGGGCGTTCCGCGGATCGTCGATGAGGCGCGTGTGGTTGCGCATCTGCGAGAACGCCTGGCAGGGCGGGCCGCCGACGAGGACCGTGGCGGCGCCCGCGGCAGCGAGGACCTTCTCCTTGATCTCGGGGCTGCGAACGTCCCCCGTGATGACCGTCGCCTCGGGGAAGTTCAGCGCGTAGGTGGCCGTCGCGTCGGGGTCGTTGTCCGTGCCCGCGACGATCGCGAACCCCTCCTGCCGGAACCCCTCTGAGATCCCGCCGGCCCCCGCGAAGAGGTCGACGACGGACATCCCGCGGGCGCTCATCGTGCGGTGGAAGTTGATCGCTCGGGTAGGCGAGGAGGTGGCGCTCGTGTCCCGGTGCATGGCGGGCCAGAGTATGGCACGTTGGCCCGCCGCCTCGGCGAACGCGACAAAGCGCTTAGGAAATCTCGACAAGGTTGACGCTCCGTGCGTCGGTCCCGTCGGGCGGCGCGAGGTCTCTCGGCCAAGCGTTGGTAGACTCCGCGGCCACTGCCCGGCGGATGTTGCCCGAGGCCAGCGAGCGCAAGGCGATCGACGAGAACGTGCGTCGCGGTCGCCTCGCGGATGTTACACTGGGAGCCGGTCGAGATTGTCCGATGCTGATGTGGGCCGGTCGAGCCGCGAGGGGGAATGCCCAGGCGAGGGGAGCTCAGCATCGGTGCCGGCCCTCTTGGCCCTCTCGGCGCTCTTGCGGCCTGTCGGGCTGACGCGCATGCGCGTGGAACCCAGCCTTCGACATCGTTGAATTTGACTGAGCAGTTGCTAGGTCGTGCGTCTGCGCAGGCTTGTGATGGTGACCCGGTAGCCCTTGGGATGACGATCGCCATGTCCCACAATAGTGAGAGTTTCAACATTCCACGTGCAATCCTGATGCTGTGGGTCGAACTCCCAGTAGCCACAGGTCGGCTCAAGGTCAGCAATCGACACTTTGTGCGTGTTCGCCGTCGACAGAATTTCGATCTCAACATCGTCTCTATCGAACAGGAAGCGCTTTCCTGTATGGAATCTTACATGCGCTGTGCCGAGGTACCTCGTAGGATAGGTATCGGACAGCGTACGCATCGCCGAATGAACCGCTTGAATCGAGGATGCCCGTGGCAGGGACACGATGAAAACTCCTTCTGTCTTCGCGAGGCTTTGTCGGGCGTACTCAGGCTGAGTGCGTGGTTCATCCCGCGGTTGGTTGAGGTACCAACGTAGTCAGGACGCGCGGGAAAACAACCGATTCTGGACAACGAAGAGCGGCGCTGCGTGGGCCGTCACAGCCGTCACCGAATCGCACGCGTTGTTCGCCCGCACGTCCTCAGTGTAGCGGGATGGTGCCGGCGAAGTAGGTACGGTGGCACCAACGGCATACTAGATCCGTGCGAAGCAGTACTCGTCAGCACAAAGATCTCTACGTAAGATGAACGTCACTGCGCGCCACTTCGTCTAGACATCCTCTAGGCCCTCTGAGCGTGTTTCAGCTTAGCTGCCACGGCTTCCAGCCGGGCGAGCTTCTGTTGGCGGACTTCGTAGGGTGTTCCCGGTGCGTTACGAACCTTGTCCTTCGAGTGTTCGACTGACTCGATGAGCGCATCCAGGTCTTCGATGGTCAAGTCAATGGTCATTCGTGCCTCCGTTGTTTTCTGCCGATTTTCACTTTTCAGGTCTCTGATGCAAATGCGGACTCAACGTCTTGACTCCAGGCAACGGACTCTTCGAGTACCACCAAGCAAGACGTGATGAGTTGGCCATTGCGTGCGACCTCAGGCACCGGACCGCTCGGGAATTTGCCTCCGTGGAAGAGGTTGTTGCGTACGACTCTGACGAGGCGAAGCACATACGCTTCCTCAGATTCTCCCTTGCCCTGGGCCACGCTCTCCCATCCAAGCGTGCCGCTGACGACGACTTGCTTCCGTGGAGACCAATCCTGCAGAAGCACGCACGCGTCTCGGAGCGCCTTCGACGTTGACGCAGCAAGACGGCCTCGGACCTCGTTGGCGTAGCTGTCCCAATCGGCAGTGGCATCCTTCCGGTTTTTTACCAGGAATCCGGTGCGTTTCAACGCGTATTCGTAACGTGAGAAGACGGCAAAGAAGCGAAAGATCAGCTCCGCGTCACCTGCTACCGTTCGAAACAACAACTCAGGCTGCGTTCGCACTTTCATTCCTCTGACAGTCTAACGTACCGACGTTCAACCGGGGGCGTTGGAGGGAGCGACGCGACGGACAAGCTCGCCAGGTTCAACTCCTTGTGGGCGGTCTCGTCCGATGCCTCGACCTAGCCGAGCGGCGTAGCAGGCACCATTTTTCGCGTGGGCGGGTCGTATGAATACCTCCACATGGACCGCGCCCATTGCCGAACACGGAGGTTCTCAGCGAAACCCATTCGATAGCCGCGCGCCGTGGCCGTGACCTTGCCGCCAGGAGCGACCTCCGAACTGGTGATCACAAGGCCGCGCTCCGCGCCTTCGAAGCGGACGTCTTCCCACAGGGCCTTGACGCATTCAATGCCGACAATATGGTCCTTGTAGCGTTTGCATTGAATCAACAGGAACGGGGTTTGGTCGCCTGTCTGGTGGAATATACGAATGTCGATGCCGCCGTCGGCAACGCCGGGGCCGAGGAGCACGACGTAACCCAGCCGCCGAAAAAACTCGGCGCAAAGACGCTCAAAGTTACGCCAGTGAATCTCGTTGATCCGCTCGCCGCGCGCGGCGAGATAGTCGAGGAAGCGCTGGTCGACGTATGCCTCGGCGTCTGTGGGTATGAGCTCCGAACTAAAGAGTTTGGATAGCGGAACGACGCCGTCCCATACGGCCTCCTGCGCTGCGCCAAAGGGGTAAGATTCCCGATCGATTTGATCGGCGATGAGCAGGAATACTGCCGCAACAACGTGACGCGGCGCTCCTGTCCGTCGCTGGACCTCCTCGATCGCGTCCCTACCAAGGGTCTTGTCGGCACGCTCACTTCCAACTTGCACAAGGGCCATCATGATTTTTGAAGGATCGTAGCCTGCTTCGGTCAATTCTTGCATGACGCGCACACGGCGAATCATCGCTGGTTCATCGTCGGGAAGATTACCGATCGCCACGCGGAGGGAGCGTGCAAGATCTGAGTAGTAGTCGGTGACGCGAGAAATAACTTCGTCTAGGCCTCCGAGAAGAATCTCTCGGTACTGCAGCTCATCAACTTGCCGAGCTACGTCACGAATCTCTCGTTGGGTGAGGAGTAGACCTGAACGGTAGGCTAGCTCGTTGGAGAGCAGATCCAGTAGCACTCTGGTGGTTGCATGCCCGGCCATGGAATACCTCGTAGGTCACGTGCCCGTTTCCGATCTGGCGGAAGGCGGGGTTCATGGTGCCCGAGAAGCGGAAGCCGTCCGGGAAGGACTGGAGCTGCGCCGCCTCGCGGACGGAGATGACCCGGGTCTGGGCCGAGTCGTAGTGGATGTGCGAGTAGGTGTCCTTGCCCAGGTGCGCCATGAGGGTGCGCGCCGGCTGGTCGGGCTCCATCTTGCGCCACTTGTTGGGGAACTTCCCCGGATCGTAGGGAGGCACGTGAGCGTCGTGGAGCTTCGTCCACGCTGCCGATCCTTCCGGAAGCACCTGCCCGTCACGCCGGGCCTTCCGGAGGGCCTTCTCGAAGAGGCGCTCGGCGGTCGCGTGGTCGCGGGGGTAGTCGTCGCCCGGCTCCATCGCCCGGAAGAGCTCGAAGTCCCGAGGGCCGAGCGCGCGAATGACGTGATCGAAGAGCGCGCCGCACTTGAACCCCGGCCACGTGCGCATCTCGCGGGCGTAGGCCGACGGCTTCGCTCGCGGCACGTACTCGATGGGCTCGTCGAAGCGCCGTGCGCCGCGGGTGATTGACCCGTCGAGGTGTCCCGTGATGGCGGGCAGGTCACCGATCGCCTCGGTGACCGTGACCGGCCCGCGCGGCCGGGAGACGGTTCCGGGGGTGTCGACGAAGCGGAAGCGCTCGAAGAGGTCGAGCCCCGTGACGTGCTTCGGCGCGATGTTGCGGGAACCGCGGTAGCCGGGCGGAAAGTCGACCTTGCAGAGCGCGCGAGGGAAGCGGAAGGACCCGCCGACCGAGCGGTGGAGCGCGACGAGAAGGAAGCGCTCGCGCATCTGGGGGACGCCGTAGTTCGCGGAGTTGAGGAGGGTGTACGCGCACTCGTAGCCGAGCCCCTCCAGGAGTTCGGAGACCTCCTCGCCGAGGTTGTGGCTGCCCCAGTTCAGGAAGTCCGGGACGTTCTCCATCACGACCGCGAGCGGGGAGAGCGCCTTCACGAACGCTAGGTACGGGACGTAGAGCTGCGCTCGCGGGTCGACGCTGAAGGCCTCGGGGTGCTGCGCGATCTCGCGAAGGTTCGCGCGGCCCACGCGCGTGAATGCAGGGCAGGGCGGGCCACCGACGAGGACGTCGACCGCTCGCTCGGGGCGCATGTGACCGAGCGAACGGAGGAGCTCCAGGGGGTCGAGCTCCGTGATGTCGCGGGCGACGGCGTGGCGCGGGTCGGGCGTGCCGTCGGGGAGGGGGTGGAAGTTCAGCGCGTGCGAGCGGGCGGCGTCCGGGTCGAGCTCGACGCCGCCGAGGCTCTCGCACCCCGCCCGGTGGAAGCCAAGCGTGAGCCCGCCGCATCCGGAGAAGAGGTCGAGCACCCGAGGGGGAGCGCCGGTCGCGAGGCGTTCGAGCTCGTGGTCGATCGAGGCGGTCATTCTCCAGCTCATCTCCCCGACGATCTCGAGGCGGGCGCGGCGGGCCGCGGCCGGTTCTCGATTCTACCCGGTCACAGGTTTCCGCGGCCACTTCCCCGTCGTTCGCTTGCGAACCTCGACCTGCTGCCGCGTGGCGTCGTGCAGATCCACGAGGAGACGTCGCTCCATGTCGTCACCCTCGGGGAGGGGATCGACCTGCACGACGCGCCACGAGTCGGCCACGACGGGCGGACATCCTTCGAGTGCCGCCGCGACCGCGGAGATCACCTCGTCGGGATTCATGAACACCTGGTGCTCCCACGCACGCACGACCCGCCATCCCAGCGCTTCGAGTTCGAGCGTCTGGCGGCGGTCACGGGCGACGTTTCCGGCGAGCTTCGCGCCTCAGAAGTCGCGGCGCGTGCGAGGGAAGACGTAGTGCGCGGGGCAGCCGTGCCACTGGCAGCCGTCGAGGAAGACTGCGACCTTCTCCGTGGGGAACACCACACATCTGGGCGACCGACCGGCGTCGTGAACTCGTCGTGGCACCGCAGGCCACGCTGCGAGAGCGCGGCGCGAAGGATCAGCTCGGGCCTGGTGTCCTCTCCGTGAATGCGCGACATCTGCTCCGAGCGCGTGAGGGCCATCGACCGTGGAGGTACCACGGGGCCGCTGATCAGGGACGAGGAGGTCGGCGGCGGGAGGACCCCTCTCTCCGATGTGCTGGAAGGGCGAGCTTCCGACGTCACGGCGAGGGGCGGGGCGGGGCAGGATGATGCCGGTCCACGGAGACCGCGACGGATTCGTAGGGCGCGAGATTGGAGGGAGCAGATGAGGAGGTGTTGCGATCGCCTCCCCGCAAACCCCGGCAGGAGAAGAGGGGTCTGCGAGGAGGGATGCCCGTCCTACTCGAGGCGGCGGCGCAACGCGCGGAAGACGTCGTTGAGGTTCCGAGAGCCAGTCGCGGGATCGACCCCCCTGTGGACCGCGAGCTCCCCGGGCCTGGCCCAGTGCCCGAGGGTGAGGCACGGCCCCTCCAGGTACGCGGCCGTCTCGCGCTTCCAGGCCTGCGGCGCGCCGCCGAGGAAGGCGAGCTCGTCCGGCAGGCGTGCCCTTTGCGCGTCCCGCTCGTCCTCCGTCTCCTGCGCAAGGATCTGGGTGTCCGCCGACTGCGCGAAGCCGGCCGGATCCTCCTCGTCCTGGCCGACTTCTCTGGCGATGTCGTGCCGACGGTGCGCAGCTCGTCGCTGGTTGCGCCCCTCCTTCTTGAAGTCGTCCAGTACGTCACGATGAGCGAACGCGACCGCCGTTGCGAACTCGTCCAGGCCGATTGATCCCGCCTGGAGTCCATCGAGCGCGGTCTTGACGGTGTCGTGAAGGCCGTCGAGTCGGTCCGGCAGCGGCGTGCCGGAGGCGTGACGAGACATCCACCTGCAATGCGTGGAGAGCCGCGCGTAGTAGGCCTCGGCCGCCATCGCGGTCCGCGCCGCACGATGCTCGGGTTCGAGATCGACCTCCGCCACCCGGCCCAGCGGGAACGACGGGGGAAGGAGGATGACAGCCGCGACCCTCGCGCCGAGTTCGTTGACTCGCCGCGTCCATGCCCTCAGCCGCACGAGCGTACGTCCCAGCTTCGACAGGAACAGGTGGATCACGCCACGGAAGACGCGAGGAAGTTCGGTGCGAGCTCCCGCAACCGATGCTTGAACGAGCACGGTGGCCATCGCAGGGGCGAGGGACGTGAGCCGAGCATCGTGCGCCCAGCGAATCTTGCAGGACTGTCCACTCGACGCCGAGGCGTCGTCGAACCAACGGCCATCCTCCGCATGGTCGAAGCCCGAGCAGGCCCAGTCGGAGGGATCGTAGCCGTTGCGAGACGAGAACTCGGCGAGGCACCCGAGGCCGAACGGGTTGCCGGCAGCGTCACCTCGCACCTCCAACAGAGGCTGTCCGTCGCAGCACACCTGTGCCTCACCGCTCGTCCGCCGGGCCACGGCGTCATGGACGCCGATGCGCTCGGCAGGCTCCGGAGAACGAAGCAGACCGTACTTCAACCCGTCGATCGTTGATGAATTGCACATGCATCAGCTCCCGCCCGCGCAACGCGCAGGTGTCCGCCCGGGGTGCCCGCTCGCCGACCGCGAGTCCGACACCCATGTGTTCGGCCCTCGACGCACCGACGCCGAGGGGCCGTCGCCCCGCCGCTTGATCAAGCGGAGGTGGCGATGACGGCTCACACTGTCGACCGTCGGGATGGGCATGGCAAGAGCCGGACGGGGCATAAGTTGTCGTAACTAAAGGTAGATCCCGATCTCGTGATCGCGCGATCTGTAGATCGACCGATGCGGGCGATCACTTGATCGTGGGATCGGACTGGGGGAGCATCTGGCGCCATGAGCGAGGCGACGGACGATTCAGCACACCCGGCGACGACGGTCACACTCTACTTCCGCGCGTGGGGCGACGGAGTAGTCGAATTTGCTCGAGCCAGTGAAGGCGATCCCTTCGGCGATAAGAGGCGCACCGTGTTTAACCCTCGCAGGGTGATGGCTCGCAGGAGCACAGAACATTGGGCACAACTTCTCGATCTGGCAGATCCCAAACGGAGTCCTCCTGGACCTCGGGCAAGTAGGGACGTTGGGCTGCTTGCACTTCTCGGAGTTGCGAAGGGAGAGACCTTGGATGAGGCATGGTGTGACCTGAGGGACCTGGCAACACTCGACGATTGGCCGAAGACGGCACGCGAGATTGGCGACATTGCGATGAAGTGGCTCAGTCGAAACCCGTCCGAAGGCATGGCACGCTACGAGAAGGGCAGTGGGGTGGATAGAGAGGCCGCGCGAGCAACTTTCGCTCGACGGGTGGTCGTTCGTTTTCGCCCCTCCCTGCCGCAAAATGGCTCAGCGATCACCCAGGTGCGGGAGTGGCTCGACGCGAATCTGCGTCAGTCCTCGACAAATGAACCGATTCGTCCGGATCCACGAGTTCCAGATGCTATTTCGCGTCAACCTAGGGCGTCAGTTGATCGCGCGTCGGATAGAAGCTCGCGTCTATTCGAGTCTGATGATTATCGAGCGCAGCTGCTTGCGTACGAAGCCGTGAAGATCCTTCAGATCAGGATCGCTTCCGTTCTCGTTGATCAGTGGCCATCGCAAGCGCGCGACGACGAGTTCAACCGTCTGATAGCTGAGCTCGACACGGCGAGGGCAGAATACGAGAAGGCATTGGATCGCTGGATGGACGACCTCAGGAGGTCTCTGAGCTCTGCGCCGATCGGACGCACGAGTGAATGATCTTTCTCGGTCACACGGGCATCTGGTCAACGGAGTGCTCGACTGTCTCTCACGCGGAGTAGTGTAGGTGTCCCAGCACAAACGTCAGGCGCAGGCCGTAACCGACGAGCTTCATCAGATTCTCCGGGAACTTGAGGAGCGCTTCAGCGGCGCGCCGAGCGCCATGCGGACGCAGGGGAGTCACAACAGAGAAACGGGATCACGTTCGGGCGAAGTCCTACCATGGCGGGAGGTCATTCCAGTCCTCGAAAGAGGTTTCAGTCTTCTTCAGGAATGGGTGCGTTCGCAACGAAATGACGGCGAGAACGGTGGGTATGGTATCGACATCGCCGCTCAGGGGCGACATGGGCAGCGTGAGAAGGTTGCCGACGTCATGGACCGCTTCTCTAGAATTCTAGGGACCATCAGGTCGGAGGGGGAGAACGAGCGGCGTAAATCTCTCGAACCCTGGCGTGAATTTGTTATGGGCCTCGAGCACCTGTCGGCCATGGATATGTGCCTCAGGCGTTCTGCGGAGGCTGGAGTGGCCTCGGATGCGGTTTCGTTGATCTGTCGCCTTGAGCATTCTGTGGATGGAATTCGGTTTGTGAGCCGTTCGTGGATGGAACGCGAGTGGATTCGATTTTGCGAGACATCGAACTCGACAATGGAATCTATACATCGATATGCGATCGAAGCCGAAGAGGCGGCGTTAGAGTCACTCTTGACTTATGTTCGCGACGACATCCTTGCTCCTGGCGCTATACGTGCATTCGGCCGAATCCCTGAGCTGTACGAATTCCTCAAATTTCTCCCTAAGAAGCGCCGAGCGCAAGCGGAAGCGGCTTGTCATCTGGTCTTGGGTACGGTCCCGGGCACCTCTCGCGCACCCTTGTGGCTGGTGAAGGATACCTTGCATCACGTGCACTTGCGCCAGAATTGGACGAGCGCTCACGAAGAGGAGTTTCAGGCGCAGTGGCTTGAGTCCAATCAGCAAACCATAGGTCTCGATCGAGTGGCTCAGCACTTGCGGCAGACTATCGCTGAGCGACGCAATTTTTTAGCGAAGGTTGACGAGAGGATATACAAGGCGGAGGGATATCTGGTTGGACCTCGCGGGCGGGATGCATTGGAAGCATGGAGGAGGTGGAACGGAGAATCTGAGATCCAGATTCGATGTCGTGTGATTGGTATTGAGGTTGAAGTCGTCGCATGCTTGGACCGTATGGCGTAGTGTCGGTGCCTTGTGGGTGTGCTGCGTGGTATGTAGTATGAACTCGCTTATTCATTTTATGTTCGTTATGCGTGAACTATTTGCTGGTGGTTCTGAGCCGGTGCGGCCCGATGCGCTTCAATCTTCGTTGGACAGTTTAAAGAAGGCGCAGGAGCGTGTTTCTTCGCTGGTTGACGAGGTGCATGAAGCCTATCTTTCGAAGCCTGTCGAGGAGTTTTATCGGTTGGAAGGTGAAATCTATCGTCCGCGATTGGAAGAGGCCCGGCGTGAGGAGGCTGAGGCATATGAGAGGCATAGGGAGTCGATCGACGCTCTGCGGATAGCTCGATGAAGCGGTCGCTGGTCGCGGCTCGGGCGCCCGCGTCGCGATACTAGACTGACATCTATGCACGATTCGACGCGAGCGAGCTCGTGCGGCCCCTCGGGCACGCGAACTTCCCGCCGAGCGCGACGGAAGAGGATACGGCGACAATGAGCCCTTGGGCCTGGCGTGGTGGGCCGACAGACGACTCGGAACTGCCGCCCATAGAGAGGGGAGCGGGGGGTCGCGAACGGTAAAGTACTTGTCGGGGTCGCTGCCTGAACATTCGGTCTGTACATCAAGCGGCGGCGTCCAAGCCGCATTCGTCGTCAAGGTCTGGTGCAGTGGGAAGTGCGGGGGCTTCGGGAGGTTCCGGAAGCGCGGCCTTGGCAACGTTCGCAACGGGCGGCTTCGGAAGAACGGACGACGGCACTGTGCTCTCGATCCGGCGCACCGCGTCGCGTCGATGCACGTCCGACAGGTGGATGTACCACTGCGTCGTCGCGATCGACGCGTGCCCGAGCATCTCGGACACGGACGAGAGCGGCGCTCCCGCCTCAATCCCCTGGGTGGTGAAGGAGTGCCGCAGCGTGTGGGGCGTGATCTTTTTCGGCGATCCCATCGTCTCGCGGAGGACTTGCACGATCCGCTCGACGGTCCGGATGGAGATCCTCGTTCGCCGGGAGGAGACGAAGAGCGCCCCCTCGCCCTCATCCGCGTGGTTCGGCCGCTCGTCGATCCAGGCACGCAGGAGCACAACGGCGGGGGTGTTGAGCGGGAGCTCGCGGATCGACCCACCCTTCCCTTTGAGCCGCAGCAGGGTCGCGCTCGCGAGGTCAACCTGCTCGACGTTGAGTCCTACGAGTTCGTGAACGCGTAGGCCCGTCTGGGTGAACACCGCGAGCATGGCCTGGTTGCGGATGCGGTAGAGGGGGCGGGTCTCGGCGTCCGCCGTCAGAAACAGCTCGTGGATCTCGCTCTTCGAGAGCACTGCGGGATCGCGGCGAACCCTCTTCGCGAAGCGGACACCCTCGGTCGGGTCGCTCTCCCAGCCGAGGTCCCTACGGGCGAAGTCTGCGAAGGCTCGGAGCGCGGCGAGTTCCTGGTTCCGGGTGGAGGTCGCTCGCGGGGTGCCGTCGCGTCGGCGGCGAGTGAGGAATGCCTCGATCTGGGACCGGCGGGGCGCTTCGTGGAGTGGGGCGGGGCCGCCGACGAAGTTCCCAAAGGACGCCATGGCCGCCCCGTAGGTCGTGACCGTGCGGGGCTCGTTGTCGACGGCGAGGTGCGTCGCGAAGGCGGAGAGCGGGTCGCGCATACACGCGAGGGTGATCTACCAATCCTACCGCATCGGGCATCTATCACGGAAGGGGTTGTTTTCTCGTGGGACCACAACATGTCGACCAATGCGGCTTGGTCGCAATGTCTCCCCCTGAAAGGCCCCCTGTCCGACCTATCAACTCCAGCGACACGACGCGCCCCACAAAGGGCGCGTCGATCGTTATCCCAGTGGGGGAGTGGAGGCAAGAGGCTCGGCACGGGATCCCAGGCGAAGCCATCATGCGCCACGTCCATCTCGCCTTTGCCCTCTGCCTCCCGTTCCTCCTTCTGTCGGGTTGCGGTGGTGAAACTCCGTCATCCACCCAGACCGACGCTGGCCCTGACCTGCCCGGCCCGCTCGACGTCCCCGTAACCGACGCCGGTGCCCTCGACGACCAGTTCGACGCGACGATCAACCCCGACCAAGGGAACGACGTTGCCCCCGACGTGAGCGCGTGTGCCGCTGGCTTCGCTGACTGCGACGGGAACCAGGCCAACGGCTGCGAGGCCGACCTCAGGACCCCGGAGAACTGTGGCCGCTGTGCGGTTCGTTGCTCCGAGCCCACGCCGCTGTGTTCGCCGACGGCGATCGGAGACGGGGGAGGCCCCCAGTACCAGTGCGCGTCCGGCTGCTCCGCCCCGAACGCTACACGCTGCGGCACCATGTGCATCGATACGAGAACCGATGCTCGTCACTGCGGTAGCTGCGGTCACGCTTGCCCGGTACCCGCCCTGGGAGGCTCTGCCTTTTGCAGCCTGGGCTTCTGCGGGGCGAGCTGTCCTACTGGCCTCTTTCTCTGCGGCGGTCGTTGCGTCGACCCGCATGACGCCAACACCTGCGGAGCCACCTGCACGCCCTGCACGGCGCCCGCACACGCATCGCCCACCTGTGACGGGAACGAATGCGGATTCGTTTGCGACACCGGCTACCATCGTTGCGGCGACGTGTGCCTCTCGAACAGTGGGACCTCGAGTTGCGGCACTTCATGCATGCCCTGCTTTCGTCCTGACCATGCAACCTCCACCTGCGATGGTGAACGCTGTAACTTCACGTGTGATCTCGGCTTCCACCGCTGCGATAGGACCTGTTTCGCGACCACGAGTCTCACCGCGTGCGGTTCCTCCTGCACACCGTGCGTGGCTCCGAGCAATAGCCGAGGCACCTGCGACGGCACCGCGTACGGATTCATCTGCAACGAAGGCTTCCATCACTGCGGTGGCCTCTGCCTGAGCAACACCTCGCTCGACTCCTGTGGGAGCCTGTGCACTCCGTGTCCGAGTGGGCCCAACGCCATCCCCACGTGCGACGGAACGTCCTGCGGTATCCGGTGCCGTCCTGACTATGGAGACTGCAACGGCCGCCAAGACGATGGATGCGAGACCTCCCTCACGACCGAGACCAACTGCGGAACCTGCGCTCGTGTTTGCTCCGCTACCGGCCCCCACACGGTCGGGAGCTGCGCCGCGGCCGGCGGGGCCGGGGGTTGCAGCGTCGCGTGCGAGAGCGGGTGGCGTGACTGCGACGCGAACCTCGCGAACGGCTGCGAAGCGATGGGGGCCTGCTTTGTCGACCGCACGCTCTACACCGATGCGTTCGAGGTACTGCCCTTCCGCTGGACGACCTCTCGCTATCTCGTCGTCACCTCATCTCCTACGTACTGCCGCAATGTCACGCATTGCTTCAACTGCGACCATTGTGTCGTGACCCAGGCACCGGTCGGGAGCTGCAACAACGAAGAGACGGCGACGTTGAACGACGAGTTCGACTTCTCGCGCGTGCTCTCCGGCACCTTCACCTTCTACCACAGCGGCAGCATCGGGCTCGGAGGCGGCAGCGACACGGTCAGGGTTCAGGTGAGCACGGACGGCGGAAGCAGCTGGTCGAGCCTCCCGACGGCTGCCCCCTGCGACTGCATCCCGAACTCCGCTCCAGCCACCAACGTCGACCTCGCTTCGGTCGCCGGCGCCGCACGGGTGCGCTTCCGTTTCCAGTGGGTCGACCGGTGTGACAGCCGCAACGGCTGGGTCTGGGCGGCCGACGACGTCACGATCCACGTCCGCGAGCGGACGTGGTGAAGGGAAGGTTCGTGCCCATGACCTTTCGGACAAGCCGTCTCTTCGTCGCGATCTTCGCCGTGGCGGTGCTCGCTGGGTGCAATCGTCACCCGCATCTCACCCCCGATCAGATCGTGGCGCAGCTCCCAGGGAAGCGCGTCCCGTTGGAAGGACCCCTCGCTCCTGTATGGACCTTCGGCGCTCGATCACCTACACGCGTCACGATCCTGGAGAACGAGTACGAGGGGAAGACCTCCTCCCTCATTGTCGAGGTCCGCTCGCAGAGCACCCCGGGAACTGAACCCATCATCCGTGCTAGAGGGAGGCTCCGTCTCGGCTTCGAGTGGATCGCCGGCGAGTGGTCTCTGCTCCACGTCGACAACCTCACGTTCCAACAGGTGCCGACCACCTGCGCCCGCTTCCTTCCGAACGAGGTCACGACGGCGCGTGCCCAGGACCTCCCGAGCGAGGTGCTGGCGGGGGCGGTCATCCCCAGCGTCCACGACGCGTCCCTCGCCTACGAGATCGCGGGGAGGGACGAGGACAGCCACGAACTCGTTGTGAACGGCTGCCGCGGGCTCCAGGCCATCGCGATGCGTGGGGGCCACGCCGAGGTCGTCTCCCGCGTGCTGCTCCCCGACGGTCGCCTCGCGGTCGCCGTCGCGACCAACTCGTTCAACGAGACTACCGGCAGCGGGAGAGGCGGCTTCCTGGCCATCCTCACGCTTGATGACCGGATCGTCGTGGCCGATGCAATCGGACTGTGGGGGGCGGAGTCGATGGAGCCGCTGCGCCTCCGTGTCGAGCACCTCGGCGGCCAGGCTGTCTACGTCGAGACAAGCACCATCACGGTGGCGGGCTTGCCGACCGTCCACCAGGAGAGGATCCGGTTGGAGCAGGAGGGCAACCTTCGCACGCTGGGCAACGTCCCCCTCGACGGCCAGGTTGACCACTCCTGCGACCCGGGCGGAGGGCCGTGGAAGCGGCGCTTCGTGGGACGGTCTACATTCGCCGGGAATACCGTCTCGGTGCGGGACGACGTGACCTGGGAACGCGGTAGCTGCGCGGACGGAGCGCTGCGGCTCGACCCCGTGCGTCGTTCGCTCACGCGAACCTTCCAGTTGCGAGGGGACCAACTGGCCGTGTCACCGGCGGCAGCGGACGAAGCCCCTTCGACACCACGCTAGCTGGCTCTGTCGACAGACCGATGGCAACGAGGCGGTGTTGCCGACCAACGATGCCGCCAGCGATCCGGTGGCACAGGTCGCAGCCAAGCAAAATTGGCCATTCTCTTCGAGCGGGAGGGGCGTTGCAGCCGAACTGGACGTCGTGGTACTGAGCGGATGTGGAGGTGTGCTGATGGCCGCTCGTGGAGAAGGTGCGCTTGTTGGGGTGGGCCTCGGTCTTCTGGGGCTCGTCGTTCTGGACCACATCGAGACCCAGCGTCGGACTCGCGCGCTCGAACGTGCTCGTGAACGCCAACGAACACGAGGCATCCTCATGTCGTTCGTCTCCCGGGCGCGCGAGTACGACGACAGGATGATGACCACTCTCGCAACCCCGGCGATCTATGATCCGGCGCTGGGAGAGGCCGCGCGACGTGATCCTTGGTCGTTCCTCAACGCCATGGTGCGGTGGGTATATCGCGAAGTGAGATGGACGCGGGATGAGGTGACGTTTGGTGTCTCCGAATACTGGCAGTCACCGGAAGAGACTCTTGCGTCGCGTCGCGGCGATTGCGAGGACATGGCCCTCCTGGCCCTGCGGTTCTTCCAATCCGCCGGTGTTCAGGCGTTCCGCATTGTGGTCGGAGTGTGGAATGGGGGAGGCCATGCGTGGCTCGAGACCGCCGATGGGCTGTTCGCGGACCCCGTCCGCGGGATCGTCGTGCGAGGGCGTCCGCACGACTACGAGCCCGCGTTGATGTTGGGCGGGCCTGATCCGCTGATGTGGCCCGTGGCAGCGTAGCTGCGATGGGCTCACGACCGTTGTGAGAACGTACAGAGCGCGCTCAACATCAGACGCTAAATGAATGTGAGTCTTGCCGCTCTCCCCCAGGCAGCGCGCCATGCGCCCGCTCGCCGAGATCGTGGTGTGGCTGATTCGTCTGCCTCGTGATAGCCAACTGTCCGAGCCTCAACAAACGAGAACATTGTGGGCGAGTGGTATGACCTCAAGGTCGGGACGATCAAAGTCACGCACGGCAAGAATTACGTAGACCCGCTGCATTTGATGCCTTTCCAGCGCACCGATCTTCGGCGTGAGACGGAGCATCCGGATGACGACGAGTACGAACGCCGACGCGTTTGGTTTGAAGCGCCAGCACATGTCGTCGGACGGCGGCTCGATCTTCTCGGATACACGTTGAAGGATGCGTCGGCGAGCTACGATGCGAATCTCCCTTATGCGCGCGAAGAGCATCCTGGCTACGACTGGTCTGCTTCCCTCCAGGAGTGGCAGCGCACGATCCGCTCCCGCATGGAGCGTCACGAGCGCGGCACATCCGACTTGCAGTACACACCCGAGAGTGCTGTATGGGAGGATCACGCATTCGGGTTCCCGGGCGGCAGTTTCTGGGCGGTCGTCCGGGCTCTCGTTGATGCTCACCCAGACGACGCAGTTAACCTCGACCTGTCGAGCTTGGTGAACGGCGGATGGCTGCATGACGTGGAAGTCGATACGCTGGAAGACTTCTACAGAGAGCCGGTGATCATTCTCACGGAGGGGAAGTCCGACGCCCGTCTCCTCCGGGCGGCCGTCGACACGCTCTACGCCGAGTACTCGGAGTTCCTGAGGTTCATCGACTACGACTTTGCGAAGGCGGCTGGCGGGGTCGCCGAGGTGGTCCGCTTCGTCAAGATGTTCGCGGGCTGCGGTATCAAGAACCGCATTGTGGCGCTGTTTGACAATGACACCGCGGGGCACGAGGCACGCGGCCAACTCGGCCGCCTTCCGACGAACGTGTTCCCGCTCTGCCTCCCGTCGATGCCGAACTTTAAGGCGTATCCTACTCTTGGGCCGGACGGACCCGGGATGAGCGACATCGACGGAAGGGCCTGTTCGCTCGAGCTCTACTTGGGCCAGCAGGCCCTTTCGGATGAGCATGGAGTCCTTCGGCCCGTGCGCTGGACCGGCTACAACGATAGGGCGGCGCGGCACCAGGGCGAGGTGAGCGACAAGGGCCTCGTGCAGGCGCGGTTCGAGGCACAGTTGGAGGAAATTCGCGCGAACCCGGTCAGGCGATCGGACTACGATCTCTCCGGGATCGAGGCGGTCTTTGAGGCAATCGTGGCTGCCTTGGCGACGCCACGCACGTAGGGAACCCGCGCCGACCTACACACCTCATGATCGCGAGACCGCATTTCTGCGTGTTTGATTCCACCTGGGAAGAACGCAAACTCCCGCCTGATGAGGCGGGAGTGCTGCGGCAGATCGGTTGACAACAGGTTGACAATGAAGAGTAAGTTCGGGTCGTTTCGGATCGTATCACCCCTCGCGGGGGACGGTCGGAATGTGGCTCTACTGAGCCGAGAAGTCGGGTTGGATCGACTCGGATCGGGTGGTGGTCGGTACGGTTCGATTCCGCCCCCCGCTACCATGGAAAGACGTCACCGAAAGGTGGCGTCTTTTGGCTAACGTGAGGCAAGAAACGGCAAGGCTTCGGAGGCGAGAAGATCGCCTTTCGGGTGCAAAACGGGGTCCGGTTGGCAGCCGGCTGTCGTAAAGTGACGTGGTGCGTTCAGTAGGGACACGGCGGAACGCAGCGCGTCTGGAGCGAGGTGAGAGTATCGCATCGTCATCTCGATCGAGGAATGGCCGAGGAGTGCCTGTACCGCGTGGATGGGAGCACCTGCGGCCATCATGTGGCTCGCGAACGTGTGGCGCAGTGCGTGCCAGCCCACCACAGGGATGCCCGCGAGGGTGCACGCCATCTTGAGTTGTTCGAGCTGACGAGAGTGTTTGGTACGGGTGGGAAACACGAGCTTCGAGGCCCTCGGGAGAGCACGAAGTTCGACGACGAGGTCGGGGGTCATCGGGATGAACCGCGTCCGGAAGTTCTTCGTCGGTCCGATCTCTTTCAAGATGAACGCGCGTTGCACGGTGATCTGCTCTCGCTCAAAGTCAACATCCTCCCAGTGAAGGGCGCGGAGTTCCGAGTATCGCAATCCGGCGCGAACGGCCATGCGGACCATGGAGCGCAGCAGTACATCGTCAATCGAGTCGATGAGGTCGTCTGCGTTGATAGGATCAAGGAAGCGAAACGGCGGCCTCGGCGTCTTCAGAAGACGGATGCGCGGGACCGCCTTGATCAAGTCCCAGTCGCGGGCCGTGCCTAGACATCGATTCAGCACGGTGAGGTGGTTGTTCACGGTCTTCGGATTCAACTTCTGCGTGAGTAGATGCGCCTTGAACCGCTCGACCGCGTTCGCCGAGATCTCGTCGAGTTGCATTCGGCCAAAGAACGGTACGAGCTTGGCACGGAGCGACTTCCGCTTGTTGTATCGTTCCGAGCGCCCGTTGTTCACGTCGACGTACTCACGGAGCCAGCGCTCGGAGAACGACGCGAAGATCGGCACTTCGCTTATTCGTCTTGCGTCCAGCGTCTCCAGTGAGCCGTGCGTACCCATGTACTGCCGCAAGAACGTCTCGTGTTCTCGTGCTCCAGCCAACGTATTCAAGGGACTGCGGCGGCGGATGCGCACTCCGTGATAACAGACATCGACCCACCAGGAGCCCTTGATCTTCGTCACGGCCATAGGTCGGGATCGCGCGGGTCGTTCCGATGGGCGGCGAGCCAACGCTCGACGTCACCGCGACGGAGGAGGATCCGGCGCAGGATGCGGTAGGTGGGAAGCGTGCGCTTCGCGACGAGCCGGTAGATGCAGTCGATGGAAACGCGAAGGAGGCACGCAAGCTCCCGGGGCGACACGAATGTCGCATCACCCGGGAGTACGGGGTATTGAGTCATAGAGTCAGGTTGTGAATGTCCAACCGGTTGCTCGGCCGCCGGAGACGGCGTCGGAGCGATCTGCTCATGAATCATAGGGGGATAGGAGAATAATTGAAAGTGATGTCGCCAGGAGCGGCGCGGGTCCACGACACGCGGACCTTCCAACCGTGCCACTTCGGAGCCGAAGGGTAAGACCAACCGGAGTTGGTTGCGGGTCGCGCTTATGCACAAAAGAGAGCCTGCGAGGGCTCTCCTTTTGTTGGTATCTTGGTGTGGATAACGGCACGCTGTCCGTCATCGAGTTGGCTTTCGCTTGCCGCCCGATGCGGAACACAATGAAGTTCTAACTCACAATCGAGTCGTGCGGGTCGCGATCAGGCTTCCCCGCGCGCTCGTCTCGTTCTTCTTGTGCCCGCCCGGGCGACCCACGACGTTACGAGTCGCGTATCGCTCCGTCAAGGCACACTGTTTTCCTATGCAAGATCCTCCCGGCACGTCTGTTCGGGTACTCGCGCTTGTCCTTCATCCCGGCTGCTCGGGGCATGTCGTACTCGATGGCTACGGTGTCGTCCCCCGAAGCTTCCGCATGCGACGCGTCGGCCAACATCGTGTCCGCTACAAGGCCCGCGCTCTTCGACGCCTCCTCACCCAGATCATTCGCCGCTTCGCTCCGACCCGCGCCGTGCTCGGCGTCTCGCGCCGGGACGACAGAGCTTCGCAGGCACTACGGGCCGAGGCTTCTCGCGTCTTCGATTCACTGCGGCTCCCCTTCGTGATCCGCGGCGTCCACCTCGGTGTCTCCCTGGTTGTGCGTGGTGCGCGCGGGGATCGACCGAACACGCTGGCGACGCGACTCGTCGAAGGCTTCACCCCGGAACTCGCGCCTCACCTCGAACAGACCGAGGCGGTCGCCTGGTACCACCGCGCGGCGTGGCACTCGACAGCGCTTGCCATTGCGGAGCTCGTCGAATGTGCGCCCATGGCTGCTGCCGCCCTCGCACGCCCCGCGGCCTTCATGATGGGTCGCTTCCACACGAACCTCCTCACCTCACTCCATCGCTCGACCGCCCGCGTATGACCTCTCTCCAACCCGTCCTGGCCCTGCGTCGCACCGCGCTCGCCCGCGCCGTCCACGACCTGCCGCCCGTCGACGCGAGGGCGCTCCTGCACCTCGCCCTGCACGCGTGTCCGACGACCGGGCACGTGTGGACCACGTACGTTCGTCTCGCGGACGAACTCGCGCTCTCCGCCCCCCTCGTCGAACATGTCTTGGAGCGGCTGGTCCGCGCGGGCTTCGTCACGCTCGTCGAGCCGACCCGTCGGCCACTCCTGCTCGTCGAACTCGGGCCCGTGTTCGTCCGTGACGGCTCGGCACCCTCGAACACCCCGGTCGAACCCGCCGTATGACGCCCGAGCCCATGGATCTGGAGGTCACGCTCCACCTGGGCTCCCGACGTCGCCGCGTCCCTCTCGTCGCCATCGCGGCGACGCTTCACCTCCCGCGAGAACCCCTGCGCCAGTCGCTCACGGGGCTACTCTTCGCGTCCCCGCTCATGGCTCCCCGCGACAACGACGAGGGGGAGACGACAGAGGGGGAGTCCGAACGAGACGTTCCGCTCCCCAGAACGCTCGAAGCGTTCCCCGAGAAAGAAAAGGAACGAGCGCTCGAAACGTTCGAAGGGGGAGGGGTCCGAGGGGAGGGGCGAGTCGTCTCGCGCCACCTCACGGCCACCTTCCTCGCCGACGTCCTCGCCGACGAAGGCCATGTCCCGGCACTCGAACACCTCGTCGCGCACTGCACCCCGGAGGTGCTTGAGGCCGCCCTCGATGAGACGCTCGCGGTCCCGAGCGAACGGATCAGGGTGTCGCGCGGCGCGTACTTCACCGCGGCGGCGAGGAGACGCCAGGGAAGGCCCGACCCTTCGATTCACTCATGATTCCACGCTTCTATGCTCGAACCCCACCCCACGCGCCGAGAACCACGCCTGCTCGCGCTCGCGCTCGTCGGCCGCACGCTCAGCTACGCCGTCGTCGATGCGTACGAGGTACGTGGTCTCGGCGAACTCCCTGCCGGTGTCGGACTGCGGCTCGCGCTCACCCGCCTCTGCCTCCAGACGCGCCCCACGGTGTTCGTACCGCTCGCCGTCACGGAGCCTGCTGCGCTGGCTGTCTCCGCCGCGCTCCGGGCCGTCGCCACGCGCACACGGCTCCCCATCGTCGCGGTGACCGCCGCGGCCCTCCCGGGGCTGCGGGCGGCCCTGCCGGACCTCCCCGCGATCGAGGCGCAGTACCCCGAGGTCCGGGGACTTCCCATCGCCATCGTGCGTGCCGTGCTGCCGCTCGCTCTCGCCGCACTCGCGACCCTCTCATTCCCACCTCGCGCCTACTCCTATGCTCCAAGACTCCCTGCTCGCCCCGCGCCCGGCGTGGCTTCCCGGCGCGTTCGCGCTCATCGGGCGGCACGACTTCCTGACGGCCCCTCAGCTCGCCGCGGTCCTCGGCCTCGCCCTCGTCGACATCGTGACGGTGCTTGAGACCCTCGTCACTGAGGGGCTCGTGCGCCGCCTGACCCCATCGCGGCCACTCCACGAGGAGACGCTCTCCCCGGCGTACCTCCTCACCCGTCGCGGCGCGGAGATGCTTGCGCTCGCGACCGAAACCCGCGCCGTTCGCGTGCCGAGCGCCCGCCGCTCGCTCTACACGCTCGCTCACGATCTGGCGCGCAACGAGTTCGCGCTGGTGCTGGAACGGCTCGCCGGCTGCGGGGCCCTTACCCTCCTGCGCTGGGAGACTCGACGCACGGCGCTAGCCGACGTCGCGCACGTCCCGACGAAGGGCGGCACCTCGCGCATTCCACTCGTCGGTGACGGGCTTGCGCTCGTCGTGGTCGACGGGGAAGAGACCGGGCTCCTCGTCGAACAGGACCAGGGCACCGTCTCGATCGAGCGGATGCGCGAGAAGTACCGCGGGTACCTCGCATGGTGGCGCGCCGGGGGACCCGTCCGTCGCTTCGGCCTGAAGAGCCTGCGCGTTCTCACGATCGCACCGACCGCAGCACGTCTCGCCCGCCTGCACGCCGCGGTGCTTGACGCGACCGGTGGCCAGGGTTCGGCGCTCTTCTGGTTCGTCCTACAGCGCGAGGTGACGGTCGCAGCGCCGGAGCGCCTCCTCGCCCCGGTCTGCACGCTCGGGAACGCGGACGCGACGAGCGAGCCCCTCTTCTCGGGCGTCGCCGCGCGCGCCGCCTGATCGCCCTCCTGGCGGCCGGAGCGCCACCACACGTCCGGCCGTCGCGCCGTCCGCCTGTCCGGCGGCGCGGCGGGTTCCGCCTCGGGGCAGCGCCCGGACGGCACCCGCGCAGGGGGGCGATGGACACGATCCGTATGCAACCCCCGATCTCGCCCCTGCTCTTCGCACGACTCGACGCCCGCCTGAACCGCGGGCGCCGTTTTGGAATCTGGCCGGCGGATCTCCTGCGCCACGCCTACGTCCTGGGGAAGACGGGCGGAGGGAAGACGACGCTCCTCGAACGGCTCCTTGTCGAACAGGTACGCGCGGGGCACGGGCTCGCGCTCCTCGACCCGCACGGCGACCTTGCAGAGCGAATGCTCGACTTCGTGCCGCGTCACCGACAGCAGGAGGTCATCGTGATCGAGCCGTGGGACACGGCCCGGCCCGTGGGGCTGAACCTTTTGGAACACGAGGGCGTTGGCGACCGGCCGCTCGTCGCCTCGGGGGTGCTCGCGATCTTCCACAAGGTATTCGCCGAGCACTGGGGCCCCCGCCTGGAGCACGTGTTCCGCAACGCCCTCCTCGCGCTCCTCGAGGTCCCGGGGACGACTCTCCTCGGCGTGCTGCGTCTCCTCGTCGACGAGAGGTACCGCGCGGGTGTGGTCGAGCGACTGGAGGACCCCCTCGTTGCCCACTTCTGGCGTCGCGAGTTCCCCGCGCTCCCGGCGGCGTTCCGGGCCGAGGTGCTAGCGCCCGTGCAGAACAAGGTCTCGGCAGCGCTCACCTCGCCCGTGCTCCGCCTCATCCTCGGCCAGCGTCGGAGCACCGTCGACCTGCGCGCGGTGATGGACTCGGGCGGCATCGTCATCGCGAACCTGGCCAAGGGTCGCATCGGCGAGGACGCGAGCCGGATGCTGGGGGCCGTCCTCGTGACGACGTTCCAGCTCGCCGCCTACCGCCGCGCTGACACGGCACCCACTCTGCGGCGACCCTTCACGCTCGTCATCGACGAGTTCGCGTCCTTCGTCACCGCGTCCTTTGCCGAGCTCCTCGCCGAGGCCCGGAAGTATGGGCTCGCGCTGGTGATGGCCCACCAGTACCTCGCACAGCTCGACGAGGCGCTACGCGCGGCGGTGATGGGCAACGCCGGCACGCTCATCGCGTTTCGACTCGGCGCCGACGACGCCGAACGAATGGCGGGGGAGTTCGCCCCCGAGCTCACGCCGAGCGACCTCACCCGCCTTGCGCGTCACCAGATCGCGTTGCGCCTTTCGATCGACGGCCTCCAGTCGCCGCCTTTCACCGCCGAGACTCTGGCACCCTTCGAGGAGGCCGAGCGCGAGGGACACGCCGATGTCATCCGGCGGATCTCCGCCGAGCGGTATGGGACGCTGAGATCGACGGTCGAGCGTGACATCGAACGCCAGCTCGGCCTCCGGAACACGCAGTTGGTCGCATGTTCCGCTCCAAGAAAGCGCTCCACCAGGGTCGAGCACCATGAACCGTCCGAGCCCACGGCGGAGGAGCCCGGCCACACGATGCGCCTGCCGCTGTGAAGCCGGCATTGGTGAACCGGCGCGGGACGTGCCCACCAGGATCGCGCGGAGAGATGTCCACAGTCGCGGAACGGGCTCGCCCCGGGCGTTGGCCTTACCAGCGACGCCGAGACCGGTACGCTGTCTTCGGACCCACTCCTTGCGCCTGCGACCGCGTCCGACGACGCGCCAGCGGACGCGAGGGGAGGTCCAGCGCTCCCTCGCCGGGAAGAATCCTTCGTCCCGGGGAGGAGAGCGCCTCATGCAACATGAACCGTCCCTGGGCAGCTCCGAGGAATCTCGCAGCCCGCTGCCCCGTCGCCCGCCCACGTACACCACCCACCCTCGCGACCGCCCGCTCGACCCGCTCGAACGCTCGACGGGCCTCCTGGGCGATTCGCGCTCCATGGCGCGCGTGCGTTCGACCCTCGTCGCGTACGCACCGACCTCCGCGACTGTCCTCATCACGGGCGAGACCGGGACCGGCAAGGAGATCGCGGCCAGCGCCCTCCACGCGCTCTCGAACCGGGCGAAGCGTCCCTTCGTCGCGGCAAACGTCGCCGCGCTCCCTTCGACCCTCCTCCTGAGCGAGCTCTTCGGCCACGAGCGCGGAGCCTTCACGGGCGCGCACGTCCGTCACCGCGGACTCTTCGAGCAGGCCACGACCGGGACGCTGTTCCTCGACGAGATCGGAGAGCTCAGCGCCGAGGCCCAGGCCGCGCTCCTGCGCGTCCTCGAAACTCGCCGGGTGCGTCCCGTCGGCGCCGAGCGCGAGAGCGTGGTCGACGTCCGGCTCGTCGCCGCGACCCACCGCGACCTCGCGGCGATGGTCGCGCGCGGCACGTTCCGCGCGGACCTCTACTACCGCCTCAACACCCTCGTCCTCCGGGTGCCGCCGCTCCGGCACCGCATCCGTGACGTGGCCGACCTCGTGCCCCACCTCCTCGCGCGACTGGAGAACGAGGTCGGCGCCCGCTCGCTCGACGCCTCCGCCCTCCAGGCCCTCACCGACTACGGCTGGCCGGGGAACGTGAGACAGCTCGCGAACGTTCTGCACCGTGCTGCCGTCCGGAGCGCGGCACCCGTCCTGACCAGCCACCACCTGCGCACCGCTCTCGCGGAAGAGCCTGAGGCGAAGCGAGAGATCCTCGACGGCGCCCACGCCTCGATGGTCGCCGGGATGCTCGAAGCCGACCGCGGCAGCATCTCTGCGACGGCCCGTCGTCTCGGCATCGCCCGCTCCACCCTCCGCTCGTACGTCCGCCGCTTCAACATCGTCCGCGACAGCCTGTGAGTCGCAGTTCGCGTCCCACCCTTCATCGGAGAGCCACCCGTCGCAGTTCCTGCCGACGGTTCCGGGATCCCTTCCCTCCCTCGGCTCTCCACCTTCCTTCTCGCGGAGAAACCCGCGTCCTGCACCTTCGCAGGACCCTGGCGCTTCTCACGAGAATCTGAGGTTCCTCATGAACGCTCGTGTCTCTGCCGTTCCCTCCTCTGCGCTGGCGGTCGTTCCGCCGGCGCCCCCGCCCCCTCCACCGCCGCCCATGACCCTGCGCGGCCGCTCCTTCGCCGACGTCTATCAGTCGGTCATGCAGCGCTCTGGTGAGATGCTCCCCGACCAGGTGGTGCACGTCGCCGACCTGCGCATGACGCCGGAGGGGAACATCACCCTCCCCGGTGCCCTCTGCTACCGGCTCAACCCGTGGGCCCTCAAGGGTCTCGCGACGATGCTGGGGTTGAACTGGTCGCGGTGGTTCGCCCAGGCCAGCGGCGAAGAGCGCGCGGAGGAGGTGAACCGCCGCTTCCAGCGCACCCCGGGCGAGAAGAAGATCCGCGCCTGGGCCGACCGCGATGGACAGGCGGACGGGGTCGCCCGCGCCTTCCTCGCCCCGACCTTCACGCCCATCGACGACGCCCGCATCCTGGAGCGGATGCACACCATGATGAAGGGGCTCATGGACGAGTACCGCTTCACCTCCGTCGTGTTCACCGACTCCACCACCCACTACACCGCCGTGCACGCTGAGGCCTTCGACCTCGATGGCGAGCTACTCCACCCGGGGTTCCACCTGCGGAACTCCGAGGTCGGCGCTTCGGCGCTGTCCCTCGACGACCACTGGATGCGCCTCGTCTGCCTGAATGGCCTTATGGTCCGGGTGGGTGGCAAGCGCTCCCTCTACCGAACCCACCGGGCGATCGAGGACGACCAACTCGCCGCCGCGCTCGTGATCGCCGTCGGACGGCTGCCCGAGCGATGGGCTACGGCCTTCGGCTGGATGCAGTCCGCGCGGAGGATCGCCGTGCCTCACCCCGACGACGCCGTCGCCGCGATCCTCGGCGACTCCGCCGAGGTGCCCAAGGCCCTCCTCGAAGAGGCGCAGCGTGTCGTGCTCCGGGACGGCGACCTCACCCGCTTCGGCGTGGTACAGGCCATCACCCTCGTCGCCCACCAGACGAACAGGGATCCCGACGTGCGCTTCGCGATGGAACGCCTCGCGGGCGAGTACCTCGCGGCCACGCCGCAGTCCCCAACGATCTGACGCTTCTCTTCGCCCGGCCTCGCAACTTCTCGGAGGCCGGGCTCCTTCCGTTGCGCCGAGACTGGTGCTCTCCTGCCGACCTCCCGAACGCCGACACCTCCTCGGCATCGACGCGACGACCCTCGCGAAGGTCGGAGAGACTGGTGTCCGCCGGAGATAGGAGCCCGGCGGAATTTGGCCCTCGTGCGTGGCCGAGCCCTTGGATAACCTCCCGGCTCATGACGCTCGCGCTCACGGACGTGCCTGATGAACTCGTTCAGGCGATCAGGGACGGCCAATGCGTTTTGTTCGCCGGCGGAGGCATTGCGAAGGGTGCAGGATACCCCACATTCATCGATCTTCTTTACGAGGTCGCAGCCTTCACGGCCAAGGCAAGGCCCGAACTTCTATCCGAGGCGGTGGCGAAGCAGTTGCAACACCGTCCAGGGGACGCTGACTTCATTGCAAGCTATCTGGAGGATCTCCAAGAACCCTCCGAGTTGGCCGCGACCGTGTCGAAAGTCCTCGGGGAAAGGCGGGCGCATCTTCACGAGACACACTACGCCCTGGCGGCCTTGCCGTTCTGTGGCGTGCTGGACGCAACGATCGGCGATGTTGTTGAAGTGACGTTCGCCGAGCGGCTCGCGAAAGGTCGGTCTTCCGTCGTCTCCTGGTCTGATCCAGCGCCCTTGGAGTCGGCGCTGCAACAGGAACACTTCTTCGTTCTGAAACTATCAGGATTTGTGAGGCCCGTGGAGACGGCGGGAGTGCTTCTCAGTAGCCGGTCCTTTGACGCCGCATTGCGTGACAACGTCGAGCTCGCGAAGTCACTGAGCTATCTTCTGGTCAATCGCACCGTGCTCTTCGTCGGCATCTCTCCTCAGTCCATCGAGCGCCTCTTGCGTGCCCTCCCGTCCTCGTCTGCCCGGGCACATTTCGCACTGGTGGCGGAGGGGTATGATGACGGCCTCCGCTACGACATGCTGCGCAAGCGGCATGGGATCGAATGCATCGTATACAAGCCCGACTCGGATCACACTCTGGCGGCGCGCTACCTCAAGGAACTGGTAGAGCGGCATTCGCGCTTGGCAAGCGCTTCGGCCGCTACGCGCTTCGAAGCTTCGACGTTGACTCACGTCCGCCTGCAGAACATCGGTCCGTTTGAGTCCATCGAACTCAGGGCGGTCGAGGGCTGGAACGTGCTCCTGGGAAACAACAGTTGTGGGAAGACGACGATCCTTCGGGCGATCGCTCTGGGATTGTGCGGGAACGACTCGGAGGTTCAGTCGCACGTGTCTGGGATGCTGCGTGCGGGCACGCAGTCAGGATCCATCGAACTGACGATCGGCGGCAGATCCTTTCAGACGGATCTTCACCGCGGTGCGAACGAGCAGGTGCATGTGAGATCGCCGTCACTGACGCCTCTGCAGATCGGAAGGCAGGTGATCCTCGGATTTCCTGCGATGAGAGGCGTACCTCTCCAGGCGCTGAACGGTCCCAGTGCCTTCGCGAATCCCAAGCCCGTGATCGGAGATGTGCTGCCATTGCTGATCGGCGGGGTCGACCGACGCGTTGACGACATGAGGCAGTGGATCATCAACTCCTTCGTGTCGTGTGACTCTTCGGGTGCCGAACTCGTCGCGGAGCGGAGCAGACGGGCGCTGGACGTCTTCTTCGGCGTCGTGTCGGAACTCGTACCGGGGATCGACCTGGCGTTCGACGAGGTCGATCGTACGACCTGGGAGGTCTGGGTGCGAACCGTCGATGGGCGCGTGCCTCTCCGCTCAGTCAGCCAGGGCACGACCTCCGTGTTCGGCTGGGTTGGTGTCCTCGTGCAACGGATGTTCGAACTCCACCCTTTGTCGTCTGACCCGACTGAAGAGTCCGCCATCGTACTGGTCGACGAGATCGATGCTCACATGCATCCTTCGTGGCAGCAGAAGCTCCTCGGTGCCTTTCGACGCCGCTTCCCAAAGGTTCAACTCATCGCTTCCACTCACTCTCCGCTGATCGTAGGTGGCCTCGATGCCAACGAGGTGACTGTTCTACGTCGGCGACAGCCACCTCCCGGGATCGTGGTCGAGACCTTGCCGAACTCGTTCCGCGGCTGGCGTGCTGACCAGATTCTGACCAGTGACGCGTTCAACCTTGAGACGTCTGTCACGGCGCGGCCCGATGGATGGGACGAGTACCACCGACTCCTGGGAATCGATCCGAGATCATCCGAGGAGCAGGAAGCCTTGCTTCGCTTGGAAAAACAGCTTCAAGCGCAGATCCCGTCATCCGGCGAATCGCTCCGCGAACGAGAGAGGCTTCGTCGAGCGCTGGACATACTGAGGGACGGGGCTGGCCAGGTCGCCCCGTCTGTTAGCGGAACGTTATCGAACAGTGATGAGGTCGAAGAGTGAGGAAGGTTGCCTTTGACCCTCGGACGCTATCCGGTGAGGACCGCGATTGGTGGGACGCCTGGACGGCGCGCGCCGATACGGCGCGGGCGCAACTCCTGGCAATGGTCGCTTCGGGTAGGAGGCCGGAGTGGAACGACCAGATCTGGTCCGATTTGAAGGCCTGGCTTCTTGACAGGGTCTTCCATGGCAAGTGTGCATACTGTGAGTCCAGGGTCGCCCCGGTCGCGTTCGGTGATGCCGAGCACTTTCGCCCGAAGGGAGGCGTGACGACGATTGGTGCCGACGGGCGGGAATGCTCGCAGATGGTCGGATCCGATGAACACCCCGGCTACTACTGGCTTGCGTACTCGTGGCAGAATCTCTTCCCGTCGTGCGCAGTGTGCAACACGAAGTACAAGCGAAACTTCTTTCCCGTCGCGAAGACCCATGTGCTCTCCCACAGTCCGAGCCGGACGGATCCGGGGGGACTGGACGATCTGGAGGAACCTCTGTTGTTGAACCCACTCGTCGATGATCCGTCGGACCACCTCGTTTTCGGTCCCCTCGGGACCGTTGTCGCCAAGAATGGCAGCGCTCGCGGCAAGGCGGCGATCAAGTATTATGGCCTCGATCGCGGAGACCTCGAGACCGCTCGAAAGACGAGTCAGGAGTTTGCACTGATGAGTCTCTCGCGGGCAGTGGTTTGCGATGACCCGAGTGCCTATCAAGCGTGCTTTGAAGAGGCACGGAGCGGCCGCCGAGAGCACTCGGCGGCCGTCTTGTCGCGCCTGTCTCCTTGGGCAGATCCTCTACGCCGTAGTCCTTCCGACGTCGAAGGATGAAGTCCCTCCTGATCCAGACTTCCTATTGCTCCCTCAACATCCCTTCCACTCCAGGCGCGAACCGCACCCGGTCGCCCACGGCGGCGACGGTCTCGTCGCCGCGCTGCATCTCGACCCATCCGTCGTCGCGCCACACCGCGAGACCGTTGCCCGACAGGTTGCGGATCGCGACGGCGAAGCCTCGCCGCTGAAACGCGGCGTGCTCGCGCGAGATCGTCGGGTCGCCGCCCAGCTGTGCCCTCCCCACGACGGTCGACAGCCCGGCCAGAGGGAGGACCCGTCCGCCGACGTCGAGCCCGAGGGGCGGGGCCGGTCGCCGACACGACGCGGAGGGGCAGGCGGACCGCGTCGGCTCGTTGACGAAGAGCCCACCGCAGCCGTCGCACGCGAACACCTGCCCGAGGGCCTCCTCCAGGACGCCCGCCCAGGCCTCGGCCGACGGGCGGGTCGACGGCACGGGCTGGAGGGCCTCGCGGAAGAGTTTGTGGAGGGGCCGCGAGATCACGGCCACCGGGAGCCCCCCGTGGGTCGTGGCCGCGTCCGCTCGTCCGTCGGCCGGATCCTCCATCCAGCGCGCCTGCTGGAGCGCGCGCACGAACACGTCGAACTCGACGTTCGCCCCGAACTGCGCGCTGAAGGGGTGCCGCAGGAGGAGGAGCTCGTAGAGCAGGACCGCCAGCGCGAAGCGGTCGCTCTCGATGGAAGCGACCGTTCGCCCGGAGAGCAGCTCTGGCGCCGCGTAGAAGTCCTGCCCGCGGAAGGTGGGTGCTGGCACCCCGGGGATGCTGGCGTTGTCGAAGTCGATGAGCGTCACCTCACAGAAGCGCCCGTTCGACCGCACGATGAGGTTCGAGGCGGCAAGGTCCCCGTGGCCGATGCCGAGCCGAGCCGCCGCGCCGAGCGCTCGGCAGATCGCCGCCGCCACCGCGAGCGCGTCGAGGAGGCCGAGCGGGGTGCCCTGGAAGATGTCCTCGAGCGAGCGCCCTTCCACCTTCGTCTGCAGGGCCCCCAGGCCGTGCCTGGGGTCGAGGCGGACGAGCGGGCCGCACAGCGCCGGCGAGCGCGCCGAGAGGTCGAAGCGGATGAGCGCGTCGAGCCGCACCTGTGTATCGCGCGTCGCGAAGGCGTCGTGGTATCGCTTCGCGATGAAGAGACGGCCGCCCGTCGCCTGCACCTCGAAGACGACGCCCTGCCCGCCGGCGCCCAGTTCGCGCAGCACCACGTAGCTTACGCCGCGCGCGTCCCGCATCGTCTGTCCCAGGGCGAGGCTCACGGCGTCTTCTCCGTGGTCGCGATCGCGACGGTGAGGTTGTCGGTGACGCAGTAGTGGCCGGCGTCGTCCCGGCGCGCGGCGTGTTCGGTGACGATGGCCTCCGCCGCGACCACCGCATCGCCGTCCGCGCGCGCGAGGTGGGCGCGCAGCGCGGGGACGGCCGAGGCGTCGAAGACGTCGGCGACGCCGTCGGTCGCCACGAGGAGGACGTCGCCCGCGAGTCGCGGCGCGACCGCCCAGGACGGGCGGCCGTCGGAGCACGGGCCGAGCGAAGCGTCGAGCACGTCCGGGGTCGCCGGATCCTTGTGGGGCTCGAGGACGGCCAGCACGTCTCCGCCGTCGCGGATGAGGAAGATCCCGCCGTCCCCGATCCATGCGGCGACGTGCCACTCGGTGGTCGTCACGACGAGGATGAGGGTGGTGCGGAAGCCGTCGTCGAAAGAGAGCCAGTTCCTCTCCGCGGCCTCGCGGGTGAGGGCGGAGGCGGCGGCCCAGACGGTGGACAGGAGGAGCGTGCGCGCCGCCTCGAAGGAGGACGCGTGCGCGCGAGGAAGTTCGGCGCGCAGGTGTTCGAGCGCGAAGGTCGTCGCCACCTCGGCGGCCTCCGCGCCGTGGGGCAGACCGCCCAGGCCGTCGCCCGCGACGATCACGTCGAGGCCGTCGATGCGCTCCGTGCGCACGCGGTCCTGATTGCTCTCGCGGGTGTTGCCCGTCGCCGAGTGCGCACCGAGGGTGCGCCGGACCTTCGGCGGGGGCGAGGCCTGCGGCGACGGCGGGGAGGGTTCCGTCGGGGGACGGGTTGCGCGTCGCGTGGACCGCCGACCCGCCGCGATTCCGAGGAGGATCGCGCAGGCAAGCAGGCACCCGCCGTCCGTTTCAGGGTTGCGCGGATCCGGAAGGGACGGGGTCGTTTCCGATGGGGCCGGCGGGATCGGGCTCGCATCGAGGTCGAACACCGCACCCGGGGCCGGTGCCTCCGGGAGACCCTGACCCTGGACGACGCAGGGCGCCGCGAACATCACGAGCAGGACGAGCAAGATGAACGGGCTGCACCCACCTTCCGAGCGGTAGGCGACCGGCGGCGCGAGCGACGGCACGGGAGCCGGCGCGAGTGGGGCGGCCGAGGTCGGGAACGCGACGTACGGCGCGAGCGTGGCGGGGACCGGCGGCGGCACGAACGCGGGCGACGGGGACCACGTGGGGACGGCAGCAGCATGGGGAGCGACGGGGAGGGAGGCGTGGGTCGCCGGACCCCCCGCCCGCTGAGCGGGCGGGGAGCCGGCGGCCTTCACGTACCTCTTCATGCCCGCACTCGGTCGAACCGGGTGCGCCATGACGTCAGCCCCTCAGGACGCCCGAGCCGCCCAGGAGCGCCGCGGCGCTCTGGCCCGTGCGCGCCGCCTGCGACATGGTCCGGCCCACCTGGGCGAAGAATCGGCGGAGGTCCGCGCCCGTCGTGGCCTTGAAGGCGTGCCCTGGCGTGTTCGCGAGGCGCTGGAGGAGCGAGAGGTCGGCCGCAGGCCCGAAGGCCAGGCAGACGAGATCGGCCTTCGTCTTGAGCCGGGCGGCGATGGTCTCGGGGCTTCCACCGAGGTTCGGGCAGCCGTCGGTCATGAGGACCACCACCGGTCGCGCCCACCGACCCGGCGCCGAGGCGTGGGCCTCGATGGCGTCGAGGGCGGTCTGGATCCCCGCCGTCATGTTGGTGCAGTCGCCGAGCATCCCCGCCGAGACCACGAGCTCATCCGGACGCACGTCGGTGGCGGGCTTGGGCGCGACGAGCAGGCGCGCGGTGTCGGCGTAGGCCACGCTCGCGAGGTGGAAGCCGCCTCGATTCGCGGGGTCGGCGAGCACCGACGCGAGGTCGGCGACGGCCGCGTTCAACTCGCCGATGCTCCCCAGCATCGAAGCCGAGATGTCGGTCACGGTCGTGCCGAGCCCGAACATCGACGACCCGACCAGGGGGCGGCTCAGGCCCGCGGTGGGACGGCTCGGTCCCGCCGCCGGGCGGCTCGCACTGCTGACGAGCGGCCCCTCGCGCGGCACGGTCCTGTTGGAGTTCTTGTCGCTCATGATGGTCTCCTTCGAGCGGCGCGGACCCCTGATGGTCCGTGGTGCGCTCACCCCCGAGTCGCCGTCGGAGGGCGGCACGTGCGTCCGATCGACCGACGCGGGATGGATTCCAGGAAGGCTCGCTCTCCCTCCCTCGCGCACCCCCTAGAAACACGGGCGATTCGAACGGTTTCACCCCCCGCACCGTCCGGGGGGCCGGTGCGGGGGGTGGGGGAGGGGGCTACGGGAGGAGGCGGCGCGGGAAGAGGTTCGCGGCGTCCGTTCCCGCGGCGTTCGCGAGCAGATCGGCGGGTAGCGCGTACGCCACGCCCAGCACGTTTCCTGCGGTGAGCGTGGGGCGTAGCGCAAACACCACGCGCGTCCCCACGCTCGCCGCCGCGAGCGCGCGGGCGACGTTCCGCGCGCGTCGCAGGCTCTCGACGACGAGCACGATCAGGGGATCTCGCACGCCGTAGAGGGCGGTGCCGGTGAGGGCGTGGCGGGCGTAGACCGCGAGCTTCCGTCGCACGAGCCAGGTCACCGCCTCGGTGCCCAGATCCACCTCCAGGAAGAAGACGTTCTCCTCGCCCGAGGCCCGCGTCCGCACCCGGATCTTCGCGTCGGGGATGAGGTCGAGGAGGGCGGCGTGGCGCTCGCGGGCGAGGTCCACCTCCGTCTCGAAGGCCGCGAGCGCGTAGGTCGAACTCCGCTCGCAGGCGAGGGCGACCGCGAGCCGCACCTCGGTCACCGCGAGGCGGTGCCCGAGCTTCGCCGGGAGCTTCTTCACGATCTGAAGCGCGTCGACGTCGAGGTCGAAGGCCTCCAGAACGCGGTCGCGCCCGAGCGCGGTCAGCGTGTAGTGGTTGTCGGCGGAAAGATCGGGCACGTGCACGTCGACGAGGCCGGCGCAGTAGAGCTTGCGCAGCCGGTCGTTCGCGGTCGCCCGCGTGCCGAAGAAGAAGCGCGTGATGTCGGCGGTGCGGACGATGCCGCAGGTTCCGATGACGTGGAGGATGCGGGCGTCACGGTCGGTGAGGGTGAGCTTCTCGTGGGTGGCCCAACCGTCGCGCCGCGCGCGAATCCGGGTGCGTGATTCCGTCATGTGCGTTCTCCGTGGGAAGGCCGGTCGCCACGGGCGGAACCCGTTCTTCCCGACGGCGGGCACGGCTGGAGGGTCGCGACCCCCGCCCACGATGTCCGCGTCGTTCGGCACGCTCGGGCGAACGGGTTGCGGGCGGAGTCGGGGTGTCGGTTCCAGCTGTAGCGCCGCCAGGTCGGACGGGTCCCGCGCCGTGGTCGCCAGGGCGGGTCGCTCGTCGCTCGCGCTCGTCTGATCCTGGCCGCGTCGATCCTCACCGCCTCGCGCCTTCGTCGAACGACCGGGTCACTCGTGCCCGGGCGCAGGTCCCGCCGAGGCGGGGAGCCGGCACCGTCGCGGTGGATCCGCGCCGAGGGCCTCGGGTGTTTCCGGTGGTGAACGGAGGGACGATGGCGGGGAGGGGACCGACCAGTTCTCGATCGGGCACGAACGGACGAGCACCAACCTCCTGATCCGCGGCGGACGGCCGCGGAAGTTCCGAGGAGCGCTCTCTCGGGAGCGCTCGAACGATGGTAGTCGCCTGGGGGACCGGGAGCGCGGCCGCCTGTCGGCGTGACCACGGGTCCGGTTCACCTGCCCCACGCGGCCGGGACGAGGATCGTCCGGCTACGGGACTCGCCCGACGCGTCGAGCGGGTGGATCGTGAGCGGAGCGCGAACGGGCCGCGACGCCCCCGGTCCCAGGCGTGCCCGCGTGGTGCAATCTCCCTCAGGGTTCGAGGAGGAACACGGCGGTCGCCGTGTACTCCTGGAGGTCTCCACGCACCACGGCGAGCGCCGTCAGTGCGACGAGCGTGACGAGCATCCACCGGGCGATCCAGAAGAGATCGGCGGCGGCGTTTCGCCGCCAGCGCCTTCGGGAGGTTCCCGAATGGAAGGCATCGTAGCTACGGAGACGGAAGGTGTGTCGGTTGTTGGAGAGCATAGGTGGATGGGTCGGCCCGTCCACACGTCCGCTCCCACCAGAGGCGGCACGATGACCACGCGAACAGCTTGAACGTCATGAATCCCTGGGAAGTCGCGGGCGCTACTGCGACATCGTCACGCCTTCCACGGCGATCGGATCGCAAGGCCGCACCGCTCGCAGTCGACCCACCCGGCCGGCATCCCGCACACGGGACACGGCCCGAAGGCATGACCGAGGTAGACCGCCCCGCAGCCGCACGTCCACCGACCCATCACGGGGTTCGGGTGGCCGGCGGGGCAGGCGATCGTCCCCGCGCCCATCGCCCGGAGCCGCCGGGGCAGGCGGACGAGGTGCGCGAGCGCGCGCCACGCCGCCCAGCACGCGGCCCAGGGCGCGGCGATCAGAACGAGGAAGGCGCGAAGGAGCATCGCGTTCACGTTCAGATCGCGGGCGGGGTTCGCCCGCGCTTCCTGCCGCGTCGCGGCGCCTTCGGTTCGGGCTGCGCCGACGGCGCGACGGTCACGGGCGCGCTCGGAGGCGTCGCGGGCCGGGGCGGTGCGGCGGGCCTCGCGGGCGCGGGACCCGCCGCGAGGAGGTCGAGACGCCGGTCCTCGTCGTCGCGCATGCGATCCAGGTCGGCGACGGTGAGGGCAATCACGCCCCGCCGTGCGCGGGCGACGTAGGTCGCGGGCAGCGACGAGGTCGGCGGCAGGTCGAGCGTCGCCGAGCGCATGAGCACCGCGCCCCAGGGCTTGCGCCGGTCGAACCAGTAGCCGACGCGGTTGGGGAGGCGGCTCGCCTCGTTCATGCGGGCCTCGACCTCCTCCGACGGGGAGAGGAAGGAGCCTGTCCCGCCCGAACCCGCCAGACGGCGCCGCGTCCCGGTGACCGGGAAGAGGTGCCGGAGCGCGCGAGCGTCGTCGGCCGCCATGCGGAAGACGACCTGCGCCGCGGTCTGGCCGAGCACCACCGAGCGGAGCATCGCGCCCTGCCGGTCGAGCTGTGTGAGTTGCTGATTCGCGAGCCACAGGAACACGCCGCGGCTGCGGGCGAGGGTGAGGATCGACTCGAACTCCCTCGCGAGCGCGGGGTTGAGCGCCACCTGCCACTCGTCGGCGGCGAGGATCGACGCGAAGCCCTGCGCCCGCGGCGGCAGCCGGAAGATCGCGCGCACGAAGCGCGTGAGGATCACCATCGCGAAGAAGCGCGCGACGGACTGGAGGCCCGCGGGCGCGTTGCCGAGCGAGACGATCGTGATGCGACGCGCGAGGAGCTCGTCGAAGTCGAGGCACACTCGCGCGCCGAGGCAGCGCTGGGTCATCGGCAGTGCGAGGAAGCGGTCGAGGCGGGCCAGGATCGCGAGCTTCGAGGCCTTCGGCTCCGCCGGGAATCGCGTGACGAAGTACCGCACGACGTCCCGATCGTTCGCCTGACGTACGAGTCCCTCCAGGACCCCGGGTTCCTGGAGCGCGCGTCGCACCGAGAGGAACGAGCCCTTCGTCTCGATCACGAGCCGGAGCACCCAGTCGAGGATGGTCTCCATCCGCGTCGAGACGTCCGTCTCCGTCGCGGTCTCGAAGCACTCGGCCACGTCCCGCGCCTGGATGGCGACGGGGATGCCCGGGTCCCGCACGAGCACGTTCAGCGGCGGCGGGTGCGTGGCCGAGAACGGGTCGACGATGACCACGCGGTCGAGCAGGTCGTCGGCCGCCTGCGGCGAGAGCCTCGCCGCGAGCGCCGGGAGCGCGACGTCGGTGAGGAGCTCGGCGAGCTCCCCCTTCATGTCGAGCACGATCATGGAGCGGACGTCGCCGCCTTCGAGGAGGGCGAGGAGTTCCTGCAGCATCGTGTACGACTTGCCGGTCCCGTTCGCGCCGACGATGGCCTGGTGGGAGAGCAGATCCGCGCGGTCGACGAGGAGGTCCCCGCCCGCGCGGACGCCCTCGACGAAGCGCCCGAGCCGGAGCGCGCGCACCCCGGCGGCGAGCCGGGCCTGCTCGGCGACGAGCTGCGGGTGGAGCGTCCCCTCGGCAGCCTCCGCGAGCGCGCGGGCCTCGACTCGCGTGGCGCGCGCGAGGTCCGACGGACCGAAGGTCTCGCGCCACCACTTCCAGAAGCTCTCGTTCACGGCGCACCGCCGGGCGGACTCGCGGGCGGAAGGGGCGGTGGAGCCCGGCGACGCGCACGCCCCCGGGCCTGCTCGACCCGTTGCCGGTGCGACTCCCGCGCGGGCTCCGTCCGCTGCCGGCGCCAGACGACGAAGACGACGAGGCCCGTTCCGAGCAGTCCGGCCGCGAGGGCGGCGGGCGCGCGCTGCACCAGCGCGTCGATGCCGCACACGACGAGGAGCCCGCCGACGACGGCGAGCACGAAGCCGAGCGGCACGCGGAAGGGGAGGTGACGCGCGATCCACTTCAAGAGGACCGCGAGGATCACGAGGCACACGACGGCGGTGGCGACCGCATCGACGGGAAAGGGGGGCGGACCGGTGGACGACATGGGACCTCCAGGCGAGGTCGTGACGGGCCCCGCTCGAAGGCTCTTCGCCGGTCGCCCTCGCGAGATGCGCGGAATCGTCCGGCGTCGATTCCGCGCAAGGTCGCCGTCCCGTCGGCGAGGAGGTGATGACAGGCGGACGTGCGAGCGAACGTTGCTCCGGGGCGATCGCGGGAGTCGGGCTCGGCCCTACGAACTCAATCCCAATGATCCAACCCTATGCAAATCATTCTGCTCCCACGACACGACGCCGGATTGCCGGACGGCATGACTCACCTCCGCGAGACGACCTGTCCGTTCATCGATCGCCCTCATCCGAGGGGACCGACGTGCTGCTCGCTCGATGCCACCACGGCCGCGATCGCCTGCCGCACGCTGGGCTGTGACCTCTTCGCCCTCCTCGAGGACGATCTGGGCCACACGGACGCCTACGGACTCGGGCACCTTCTTCGGGACGCCTTCATCAACCTGGTGGTGTTCCACCACGGGCAGGCAGAGAGGCGCGACGCCCTCTCGAAGCACCCGATGATGAAGGCGTACGAGGAGGCCCGCGCTCGCGGATGGGAGTTCCCCGACTGGCCGTTCGACACGTTCGTCGAGAAGGTGCAGCCGATGGCGCAGGCCGGTGAATGGCTCATCCAGCTCGGAGAGTCCTTTCACGGGGTGCGCGTCGTCCGCATCGGCGCGAGGCGCGGATGAACGCCACGCTCGCATCCCGCCTGTCATCTGCCACTCCGCCGGGCGGGGACGCGGGCCGAGCCCGACGCCCGCATGCTTCCGGAGCTTCGGGGCCGCGCACTGCGGAGCCGGCGCGGTCGCGGTCATCCAGCTCCCCGCGTGCGACGGTCGCGAGATCGTCCGGCGCACCCCGCCCGGCGGCGGGCAGCCTTCGACGGGCGAAGACGCCGCGCACCCGCGAACGTGCGTCGGACGACGAGCACCCGGAACCGATTCTGCGCACAGCCGGGTCCGGCTCGACGAATGAGGAGTGACACCTGGACGCGTGACGGGGAGCGAGATTTCGGAGTGATCGCGAGGTTCAGCTCGGCCCAACGAACTGATTCTTCACCATCGATCTCTATGAAACTCATCCTGCTACCTCGACCCGGCAGATCCTGCGATCTCTCGGCTCACATCACGTTCGGAATGACGCACCCGGCGGGTGCGCCGTGCCTGTTCGCTGACGATCACCTTCCCCTCATTCCCACCGCTACGTGCTGCTCGATCGATGTCTCGGCCGCCGCAAGGAGTCTCATCGCATTGGACGACAAGAAGGACGCGGAGTTCCTGGGCCACAGCATGTCCGGGGAAGGCGCACTCCTGGTCGGCACGATGCTGAGATACACGGTGACCAAGGCTGAACGACAGCACGCCGAGCTCAAGGAGGACGCGGACGGCTCGCGAGCGCAGCGGACCGGTGCTCCGGCAAGGCCGTCGATCCTGAACGGGTCCCGCGAATCTCTCGAAGAGGCTCTGGCGCCGATTCGCAAGGCCGCGGACTGGTACGAGAAGGTCGCACGCCTGGGCTTCGACGTCGAAGCCCGGCGCTTCTGATGCCGCGGTAGTTCGGACGACGCTTCCTCTTCTCACGTCGGGTGTCACTGCTCCTCCGCCGGGCGGGGACGTGGGCCGAGCCTGCATCCCTCGCACCTCCAGGAATCGCCGCGAGCGACCGCAGAGCCGGCGCGGTCGCGGTCGTTCGAACTCCCGCAGGTGACGGTCGCGAGATCGTCCGACGCACCCCGCCCGGCGGCGGGCAGACCTCTCACCTCGATCGACCGTGCTCGCGACGGACATGCCGCTGCGTTCACGAGAATCCCCGTCTTCCACGCCCGCCTCCGTGCCTCGAAGCTCACGGAGGTGCTCCTCCAACCACGACCGGAGAACCACGATGAAGAAGAACCTGCTGAACGAGAAGCTGACCGCCACCGTCATCCGCGAGCTCGCCGAGGAGGTCGATGAGCACCTCGCCCTCCGGCGGGCGCTCCTGCACTGCGTCCTCCTCCTGGAGGAGTCGAAGGACCCCGCGGTGCGCTCCTTCGTCGACCACCTGCTCGTCGACTTCCACCCGCTCGCCTCGGCGTTCTCCGACGAGAAGCACCCGTACCTCGCGCCCTTCGAGGTCATGCGTGCGCGTCTGCGCGACGGGCGCCTCACCGCGTTCCTCCCGCTCGCGCGTCTGAAGGCGTGGCTCGACGCCTCCTGACGGGCGTTCGCATCGCGGCGTCACCCGCGCGGCTCCAGCGTCGGCGGTGTTCGCGGGACCGGTTCACATCCACAGGGCCTCGTCGGCCCCGCCGCCTCCGCGCTCCTCCAACGAGGGACGCGGGGGCGATGACTTCGTTCGATGACAACACCAAGAAAGGTGCGACCATGAACCATTCCGACCTCAACGACGGCACCGTGCCGTTCTTCGACGACGATGCCATCTGCGAGCGTGCCGTCGGCTCCGGTCTCGACGCGGCGTGCGTCCGGACCGTCCTCACCGCGCAGTTCTGGTACCTCGTTCTCATCGGCGCGATCGACGTCCACGGTGCCGACGACCGCCTGCGCCGCGCGCGCGATCGAGGCTTCTTCGCGGAGATGATCGTGTCCATCGGCGACGTCCCCACGTGCGACTACGATGACGAGCACGTCTACGTCGTCGCGACGACCGGCCTCGACGAGCGGACGGTTTCGGCGGTGCTCGCGCTCGTCCGCGCGCACGAGTTCGAGATCGGGATCATCGACCGCAACGCGCTCGACGACTTCAGGCGCTGGGCCGCGTCCCGCCGTGAGGTCCGGATCGCGAGCTGCTGACGCCCGCCTTCGACACGACGACCGCCACCCTCCCGTTCGTCGCGAGCACCCGACGATTCGACGCCTCCGGGCGGACGATCCTCGGGGGCTCGCGAGGCGCGGGGTTACCCGGAGGATCCGCCATGCCCATCCCGCGCCGCCCGTCCGTCTCTCCCGCCGCGAGCGACCCGCCCGCGGTCTCTCCAAGCCGTCCGCTCCTCACCGTCCCCGAGGTCGCGTCGCTCCTCCGCCTCACGGTGAAGGGCATCTACGCGATGGTCGAGGGGCGTCGCATCCCCTTCGTACGGGTCGGCAACCGCGTGCGATTCGTCCGCGACGAGGTGCTACGTTGGCTCTCGGAGAGCCGTGTGCCGGCGTCGGAGAGAGACCGATGACCGCACGCAAGTACAAGGGAGCATGGTGGGTGGACTTCAGGTTCGAGCGCGAACGCGTGAGGAAGAAGTCGCCCGTGGACACGAAGCGCGGCGCCGAGGACTACGAGCGGCTGCTGCGTGACCGACTGCTGCGGGGCGAGCCGCTCGACGGTTCCGCCCCGGCAGGGAAGGAGGCGCAGAACGCCGGGACGTACCTCGACGAGTGGCTCGACACCTACGCGCTCACCGAGAACAAGCCCAGCGAGTACGACTCGAAGAAGACCATCATCCGGCTCCACCTGGGGCCGTTCTTCGGCAAGCTCCGGCTCGACCAGATCGACGAGGAGCGCATCGCCCGCTTCAAGGCGGCGCAGATCAAGAAGGGGCTCAAGGCCAAGAGCGTGAACAACCACCTGACGGTGCTCAGGAAGGCCCTGGTCACGGCAAAGGAGTGGAAGCGCCTCGCGGCCGTGCCGGTCGTGAAGTGGCTCCCCACCGAGCCGCCGACCTTCGACTTCTTCACGCGCGAGGAGAGCGACCGCCTCCTGGCCGCGACGCCGAAGGAGGACCTCGCCATCGTCTCGACGGCGGTGAAGGCGGGGCTGCGACGCGGGGAGCTCCTCGCGCTTGAATGGGGCGACGTCGACTTCGTCGCCGGGAAGATCTTCGTCCGCCGGTCGGTCTGGAAGGGGAAGGTCACCCGCCCCAAGGGTGGTCGTCACCGCGAGGTCGAGATGTCGGCGAAGCTCGCGGTGGCGCTCAAGGCCCACCGGCACCTCAAGGGGAAGTACGTCTTCTGCAACCCCGACGGCTCGATGATGACCCGTGACGAGATCAAGCGGGTCGTCCCCGTGGCCTGCAAGCATGCGGGGCTACGGCCGCTCCAGTGGCACGCGCTCCGCCACTCCTTCGCCTCGCAGCTCACGATGGACGGGGTGCCCCTCCGGGTGATCCAGGAGCTTCTCGGGCACGCGACCATCGAGATGACGATGCGGTACGCCCATCTGGCGCCCTCCGCCCGACGAGACGCCATCGCGACGCTCGACCGGCCTGCGGAAAGTGGGCACCAGATGGGCACCGGGGAGGGGGCATCCGGCTAACGAACCGGAATCATTCAGGAAAACTGGTGGAGGCGCCGGGAGTCGAACCCGGGTCCGCAAGTGCTCAACGATGACTTCTACACGACATAGCCGATGATCAGTTCTCGTCAGGTATCGTGCTCATCGGCAGGCACTCCACCCAACCAGCGCCCCCTGAATCTCGCCGCACATCCGGGGCACCCTGATGTGAAGCCAGCCGAGTTCATTTACGCACTCCGATAAGCACTGGCAGGCTCGTCGGAGCACGGCGTCACGGGTTCTTAGGCCGCGACGGCGAAGGGAACGTCGTTGTCGTTCGCTTCTCTTGATTCCCGCAGTATTTACGCCGTTACGGGCCGGCGGTCGTGCCATCGATCGCGTCACAACCCACGTCGAAACCGTTTCGCCCCCTAAGTCGAAAACCTCTAATACGGTTTCATCCGTATGGAGGCCTCTTTAGAGTCAGTGGATCACCAACGCACGGCGCACTCTGAGCCTCCGCCCCCGGGTACGTCAAGTCTTCGCTCTCTCTTCCGACCTCTCTCCGTTGCGCAACCCTTGACCCGTCGGCGACGCTGAGGCACCTACGGCCCCGATGTCCGTCGAGCCGCCGCCGAAGAAGGAACAGCTCCAGAAACTGCTCGAGCGCGGCAACGTGTTCCTGCACCTCGATCCGCGCGTCGAGGGCGTGGTCGTCCCGGCCTGGCACGCGCAGAAACCCCAGCTCGTCCTGCAGCTCGGGCTCCACTTCGCCGTGCCCATCCCCGACCTCAAGATCGACGACCGGGGCGTGCGCTGCACCCTCTCCTTCAACCGCTCTCCCTTCTTCTGCGACCTCCCGTGGACCGCCGTGTACGCCATGGTCGCCGAAGACGGTCAGGTCACCGTGTGGCCCACCGAGCTGCCTCCCGAGCTCGTCCCGCAGCCCGCCCCCGTCCGCCGCGCGCCGCCCACCTCCCGCAACGCCCGCGGACGCTCCGCCGACGCCGCGGAGTCCACCACCGAGACCAGCGACTCCGCCGCCGCCCCGCAGCGCCCGCGCATCGCCGCCGTGCCCTCGACCAAGGCCCCCAGGCTCGCCCCGGTCACTCCCATTAAGCCGACGCCCGCGCCCGCCGTGGAGGAGTCCGACCCTCCGGCGGATGATCCTTCACCGACGACGCCCGGCGATCGCAAGGGCGGACGCGAGCGGCCCGCCTGGCTGCGCGTCGTCAAGTAGTCCAACCGACATACGATCGGGCGATCGCCCGGAGATCAGCCGGCGCGAGAGGCCTCGAGCTCCTCGGCCAGGAAGGCCAGGATCACCTCGTCGAGGGAGCGCTCGGAGATCGACACCTCCCCGAACATCGCGGGCCGGGTCACCACCACCGGGATCTGCGCAGGAGGGTTCGACGGCGCCGGGGGAAGGTTGGACCGCGGGGGCGGCGGCGGCAGCACGACCACCGCCGCGTTGGGGCTCAACGGCGTAGGCGCCGCCGGGGGGACGGTGTTGGTCTCCCCGGTGGGGATGTCCGACTCCACCGGGTCGGGCGTCGGCGCGACGTTGAGCCCCGCGACCTCGTCGAACTGCCCCTCGCGCAGCGCAAGGAACATCGCCTTGTGCTGGTCCTGCATGAGCTTCTTGACCTGCGTGGACAGGTCTTCGGTCTCGAGCAGCTGCGCATAGCTGGTCTTCAGCGACTTCAGGATGCGCCCGCCGTCCGCGAAGAGGTGGGTCATCACGTGAGGCTTCAGTACCCCGGAGTCCTCGGTCTGGATGTGGAACACCTTGCCCTTGTGGCGGATGTTCGTGTTGTAGCCGAGCAGCGGTGATTGGGCCTTCGCCATGGAGTTACGCCCTACGGTTCTATCACACCGACCGAGCGAACCACTGGAGCGGCACAAGCCCCAGCGCGATCCACCCCACCACGCAGACCCACCAGCCGATCGCGAGGCGCTTCCACCCCGCTCGCCAGCCCGCCGGGGCCGGGAACAACAGCCGCTCCCACCAGGGCACCCCCTTCAGCCGCCGCGCCAGGCCCACGTGCTCCATCACGAACACCGCGGCCAGCAACGAGCGCAGCACCCAGGAGACCACCGCCGCTGTGACGTAGCGATCCATGCGACGCCCTCTCAACCCTCGGCGCTGACCACCGTTCCGTCGATGGGCACCACCACCGGGCGTCGGCCCTCGCACGCCCTGCGCCACGGCGCCCACGTCTCTCCCAGCGCCGCGGAGGCCTTCGCCTCCAACGCCGTGACGTCGTGACCCGTCGCGCGCAGCGACTCGATCAGGCCCGCGGCGGCCACCGCCCGACCGGTGTCGAGATAGCATCGCGCCAGCAGGGGCAGCACCCTCGGACGCAGCGACGGGTCGAGCGCCGTCGCACGACGCAGCGGCCCGATGGCCTCCGCGGCGCGCGCTGTGGCCAGCAGCGACTCCCCGAGGCACAGGTAGACCTCCGGGGCCGCGGGACCGTCCTGCGCGTACTGCGCGGCGAGCCGCAGCGCGTCGCCGCACTCGTCCATGCGCTCGATGCGCATCAGCGAGCGCCCGAGCGCCACGAGCGCGCGGGCCACCACCGCGCGCCCCTCCGGCCCCATCGCCGCCCCGTCGGGCGTCCGAAGGAACGCCACCAGCGCCCCGAACTGCGGCGCCATCACCGAGAGCACGTCGTCGTCGCGGCCCTCGGCGCCCGCCTCGCGCACCGCGTCGAGCTGCGCCAGATCGACGGCCACGGTCCTCGGTCGGGCGGCGCGGAGCACCTCCACCACGCGCGCCCGCAAGAACTTCCTGACCTCGGGAAGCGGCACCTCCACCTCGCCGTCGTCGGCGCCGAGCGCCAGGAGCGTGCCCGCATCCCCGATGAGCACCGCGCGCATGTCGATGCCAAAGAGGGGAGCCAGCAGGATGGTGCGCATCCCCACCACCGCCCGCAGCGCGTCGTCGTCGACCCGACCTCGCAGCGCCGTGGTCTCCTCGTCCTCGGTGAGGACGACGATCACCTCGTCGCGCAGCTCGTCGGGCGTGCCCGAGCCCTGCACCTCGGTGCCGCCCGGCACGTCGCGCACCCACTGCAGCTCGCTCACCGCGTTGGTGGTGCGGTCGACCGAGGCCGAGATGATCCGGTAGCCGGCCACGAGGGAGAGGGCCACCAGCGCCTCTCCGATGCCCGCGCAGAGCCGCCCCAGCGCCGGGACGCCCCCCAGGACACGATCGAACCATCCGTCCGCTCGCACCCCATCGAGGGGGTGCCGCCGCGTGCTCATGCGCCGACCTGCGCCTCGCGGGCGAGCTTCTCCCGGTACCACGCGATCGTGCGCTCGATGCCGTCCTCGAGCTCGACCCGCGCCTGGAACCCGAGGAGTTCTTTCGCCTTGGTGACGTCGGGGATGCGCAGCTCGACGTCCGCGAAGGGCCAGTCGATGAACTTGATCTCCGAGGAGGACTTCGCGAGCGAGACCACCATGCGCGCGAGCTGGTAGATGGTCACCGTCGCGCGGGTGTTGCCGATGTTGAACGCCTGGCCGACCGCGGAGTCACGCTCGAGCGTCAGCAGGATGCCGTCGACGATGTCGTCGATGTAGCACCACGACCGGATCTGATCGCCCTGGTTGTGGATGTGGATGGGCTCGTTCTTGATGGCGCGCAGCACGAACGCGTGGATGGCGCCGCCGCCGACCTGCCCCGGGCCGAAGATGTTGAAGGGGCGGATGCTCACCGTCGGGAGCCCGAACTGCTTGTGGTAGCAGTGCGCCAGGTGCTCGGTGGCGAGCTTGCTGACCGCGTAGGTCCACCGGGCCTCGCCGACCGCGCCGAGGGTCGTGACGTCGCCTTCGGCCACGCGGAACGCGTACTTGCCGAACACCTCGCTGGTGGAGAAATCCACGAAGCGCTCGATCTGCGGCATGCGATCGCGGGCGCAGCGCAGCGCCGCCATCGTGCCCTCCAGGGCGATCTCCATGGTCGGAACCGGGTTCTGGAGCACCGTGTCGACGCCGGCGATGGACGCGAGGTGCACCACGTGGGAGCAGCCGTCCATGGCCTTGCCCAGCGCGGCGGCGTCGCGCACGTCACCCGGGATGAGCGTCACGTTGGGGTGCTTGTCGAGCCCCGCGGGCCCGAGCGCGTTGCGCCGGAGCAGGTCGAACACGACGCAGTGGTTGGTCTCGCAGAGCCTTCGAACAAGCGCGGTGCCAATGAAGCCCGCGCCACCGGTGAGCAGAATCCGCCGTCCCTCGATCATCGTCCGCGGTATCTACCCCAATCCTCCGTCGGGCGGAACCCCGCAGGATCCCCGATCATCCGCGCTCCCGCGCTTGTCGGAGGGCGAGCCGTCTGGAATCCTCGTCACCATCATGCCCACCTGCCCTGTCTGCAAGGACGAAGTCGACACCCTCAAGGTCGCCAAGATCGACGGCAAGAAGAAGAAGCTCTGCGAGGACTGCTACGACCGAGCGGTGGAGTCGGACACCATCGCCCAGGAGAGCGAGTCCGCCGTGCAGTCCATGATGGGCTTCAAGGGCCGGCGGTAGGACCCGCCTCAGCGGTCCGAGCGCTCCACCGCGCGGCGCACCCGGTCGAGCGCGGGATGGAGCGACTCGTCGGACAGGGTCGCCTCGATGGTCGCGGGCATCCGCCAGGTCCAGTTGTGCGGGCCGACGGTCGATGGGGTGTTGATGCGGTCGAAGGTGCCGAGCACGTCCTGCCACATCAACAGCGCCAGGTCGCCGGAGGCGCCCAGGAGCCCTCTCAGCAGCGCGTCGTGCACGTCGTCGCACCACCACGGCTCCGCCGTCGGGATCCCGAAGTCGCGGGCGGCGGCCTTGCGCTCCCAGTCCGGCATCGACTGCCACCACGAGGCCACCGGGTCGGTGTCGTGCGTGCCGAAGCACGCGACGCTCACCCTGGGATAGGCCTTCGGGTCACGGAAGCGCCCCTGGTCCTGCTCCCAGCGCAACACCTTGTAGCCCGGGATTCCCAGGGCGAGCAGAGAGGGGCGGACGTAGTCGGGGACGACCCCGAGGTCCTCCGCGATGACCCTGGCGTCGTGCTCCCCGGCGCCCTCCATCATCGCCCGCAGCACCGCCTCGCCGTGCGCGAGCTGCTCGGCCTCCGTCGGGGGATCGAAGCTCCCCGGGAGCAGCTTGCCGTCGGAGGAGCGCAGCCGGTCGAGGGGACGGCTGTAGGTCCGGTAGAAGCCGACGAGGTGGTCGACCCGAAAGCGGTTGCCGAGCATGCCCGCGTAGCGAGCGCGCGCCCGCAGCCAGCGGAACCCGTTGGTCCGCATCACGGCCCAGTTGTAGGGAGGCAGGCCCCACTCCTGGCCCTCTTCGTTGAACTGATCGCCCGGCACCCCGACGCTGGCGTCGTGGCGGAACTCCTCGCGCTTCGACCACACGTCCGCGCTGTCACGCCCGACCATGAAGGGCAGGTCGCCCATCAGCGAGACCCCCAGCGTCTCCAGCCGGGTTCGCGCCTCGGACCACTGCGAGTGCGCGATCCACTGGGCGTACTGGTAGCGATGGATGGTGTCGCGGAGTCGCGCCGAGGCGTGCTCCAGCTGGATGGCGTCGCGGTCGCGCAGGGCCGCGGCCCACTCCCACCACGGGGCGTTGTCGTGCTCGTCCTTGAGCGCGCGGAAGAGCGAAAGGTCCCAGAGCCACTCGCCGTGGCGGTGCACGAAGGCGTGGAAATCCCGGGCGCGGTCGGTGTTCTCCGAAAGGTGCCGGGCGGAGAACACCTTGAAGGCCTCGTCGAGCAGGCGGCGCTTGAGCGCTCGCACGCCCTCGTAGTCGACCGTCGGACTCGCGCGCAGCGACTCGATGGTGGGGCGGAGCTCGTCGAGCAGGTCGGGGGAGAGGTCGGGCTCCGCCGACCAGGAGATGTACACCGGGTCGATGCCGAAGGCGCTGAGCGCGCCGTAGGGGGAGGTCTCTCCCCCGGAGAGCTCGCCGATCGGGAGGAGCTGGATGAGCCGCAGCCCGGCGCGAAGCCCGAGCGGGCCCGCGTCGGCGAGGTCGAGGATCTCGCCGATGCCCATCGAGCGATCGGTGCGCAGCGAAAAGAGCGGGATCGTGAGTCCTGCGAGGCGTTGTGGGGTTCTGTCCATGTCAGGGACGAGGATTCTAACCCGGTCGCGCGGTAGGGTGGCGCGCGATGAGCGGAGAGCTGGTGCGGAGGGCGGGGTCATTTACCAGGGCGGGTATTCGCCATGGCTTCAGCACGCGCCGCGGAGGGGTGAGCGCCGGGCCCTTCGAGAGCATGAACCTCGCGAGAAACGTCGGCGACGACCCGGCGGCCGTGGAGGAGAACCACCGGCGCTTCGCCTCGGCCGTGGGCTACGACCCCGGGCGGCTCTACGAGTCCTCGCAGGTGCACGGCGCGCGGGCGCTGCGGGTCGACGGCTCGGCGGTGCTCGCGACCCGCGCGGAGGAGGCCGACGTGCTGGTGACCTCGACGCCCGGAGACGCCGTCGCGGTGCGGGTGGCGGACTGCGTCCCGGTGCTGCTCGCGGCGCCGGGGAGGGCCGTGGTGGCCGCGGTGCACGCAGGCTGGAGGGGCGTCGCGCAGCGGGTCATCGCCGCGGCGGTGCAGGCCATGGCGGTGGAGCCGGGCGCGATCATCGCCGCGGTGGGGCCCTGCATCGGGGGCTGCTGCTTCGAGGTCGGCGACGAGGTGGCGGAGCAGATCGCGGCGGCGTCGAGCGGGGCCGTCGTGGCGCGCTCCGCGCCGGGCGCGAAGCCCAGGGTCGACCTGCGGGCGGCGGTGTCGATCCAGATGGAGGCGCTGGGGCTGCGAGGGGTGGAGCACGTCGGCGGGTGCACGATGTGCGAGCCCACGTGGTTTCACTCGTTTCGCCGTGACGGCAAGGCCAGCGGGCGGCTGCTGGGAGCGATCGTTGCGTAGGGGAGACCGGGGCAGGGACGTTAGGCGTCCAACGGGGCTGAAAGCTCCAGCGTCGAAGCCCGTACAGTCGACGTTCTTGTTTGTGTGAGGCACGGATGGTACCCCACCCCACCAGTCCCGGTTCGAGCCCTATGCGCACCTGTCCCGTCTGCAGCCGGCAGTACGAGCCTCCTGCGCAGTTCTGCCAGGTCGATGGTGTCGCGCTGCGCATCGACGCCCCGGCGGTCGACCCCTACCTCGGGACCAAGATCCTGGAGCAGTTTCGCCTCGATCGGGTGATCGGCGCCGGGGGCATGGGCGTCGTCTACGAGGGATGGAACGACGCGCTCAGCCGACGCGTGGCGGTGAAGATCCTCCACCGCGACCTGGTCACCAACAAGGACATCGTCACCCGCTTCCACCGCGAGGCGCAGATCGCGTCGCAGCTCGACCACCCGGGCATCGTGAGGGTGATCCTCTTCGGGCAGCTCCCCGACGGAAACCTCTACCTCGTGCTGGAGTTTCTCGAGGGCCCTACGCTCGCCGAGGCGCTCGAGAAGGAGGGCAGCTTCAGCACCGAGCGCGCCGTTCGCACGGTGGCGCAGGTCGCCGACGCCATCGGCTACGCCCACCAGAAGGGGATCATCCACCGCGACCTCAAGCCCGAGAACGTCGTGCTGACCAAGCGGGACGGCGAGGAGATCCCCAAGGTGCTCGACTTCGGCATCGCGAAGATGCTCGTCGGCGCGGCCTCCTTCGTCACCCAGTCGGGGCTCATCTTCGGCACCGCGCGGTACATCTCCCCGGAGGGGGCGGCGGGCGAGAAGGTCGACCAGCGCTCGGACGTCTATTCGCTGGCCGTGATGGCCTATGAGCTGATGGCGGGCCGGGCGCCCTTCGAGGCCGACGAGCCCGTGCAGCTCCTCGTGAAGCACATGCACGAAGTGCCCACGCCGCTGCGGCGCTGGGGCCCTGCGATGGGCGTCCCGGCGGGGGTCGAGGACGTGGTGATGCGCGCCCTCGCGAAGAACGCCGACGCGCGCCACGAGGACGCCGCGGCCTTCGCGAAGGCCCTGCGCGAGGCCCTCGCGGCGTGGCAGGGGTCGCCCGTGCGCTCGGTCGTCCCGACCACCGGGATGGGCATGGTCACGCCGCCGGAGGTACGGGCGATGCGCGCCCCCGACACCCTCGCGCCGCGAGAGGCGGCGGCCGCGGAGCCGGAGGCCCCCAGGGCGCTGGTGCACCCTACGCCGGCGGTCAACGGGGCGCTGCGCGCGGGGGGTAACGGCGCGATGGTGCCGGCGCACGGGGTGAGCCTGCCGCAGCGGGAGGAGTTTCCCGCGGTCGACCCTCGCTCGGTGGTCACGACGCCTCCGCCCGAGCTCGCGGCGGAGGTGCGAGCCCAGCCGGCTGCGGTGCCCCCGGAGACGATGGCGATGCCAGAGCTGATCTCCAGCCGGGTGATCCCGCTCGATGACGACCTCCAGGTGTCGGGGCTGCGATCGCGCCGGGTGACGCGCCCCGCCCCCGACGAGGACGAGCTCGCTGGGCCTCCCCGGCGCTCGGGCGTGTGGCGCGCGCTGGGCCTGGTCCTGCTGGCGGCGGTCGTGGCGTCGGGGGTGATGGTGGCGGGCGCCTGGGGGTTGAGGATGTTCCCCGAGCAGCGACGGGCCGATCAGGTGGCCTCGCTGCTGCGGCGGGCCAACGATGCGATGCGCGCCGAGCGGCTGACCCGCGCGACCAACCGCTACAGCGTCGAGGACATCACCGACGACGCGCTGGCCATCGAGCCCGGCAACGCGAGGGCGAGGCAGCTGCGACGCGCCGCCGCCGTCAAGCTGGCCAACAGCGCCACCCGGGCCAGAAACGACCATCACCCCGAGCAGGCGCTACCGCTGCTTCAGGACGCCCTGCGGCTGATGGACGACGCCACCCTCCGGCAGGAGCTGGAGGCGACGCAGCGCGAGATCGACGAGCAGCGGCCTCGCCCCGCGGTGACGCCCGCGCCACGCCCTCGTCCCGCCGTGCGAGCGCCCGAGCCCGCCCGTGCTTCCGCTCCGTCGCCCGCTCCCGCTGCGTCGCCCTCGCCCAGCGCGGCGCGGCCCACCGCGGCTGCGCCACGCCGAAGTGCCACAGGGGGGCGAAATGGACACGATCCGGCCCTACCCCCCCCGGAGCCGGGGGTGACCTTCACGCCAGGGCGCGATCCCAACGAGCCGCCGCCCGCTCCGACGATCCCGACCCCCTTCGGACCCTTGCAGATCCAGCTTCCGCAGACGCCGCCGAGTGAGCCCGAGCCGGCGCCGGTGCCCGTCGATCCGGGCCCTTCGACGCCCCATTCCGGCGAGTTCTGACGGGCCGCGCCGTAGGGCCTTGCGCTGGTACGGCGCTCGCAAACGCTCCTCCCGTAACAAGCGGCCCAATCAAGGGCCCTTTCGGTGAAGGAGAACCCTCATGAACTTCCTGCTGTTTGCGATCTTCGGCCTTGTGATCGGCGCGTTGGCGAAGTTCCTGATGCCGGGCCGCGATCCAGGCGGCTTCATCATCACTGCCATCATCGGCATGGTGGGCTCGATGCTCGGCGCGTTCGTCGGTCGGGCGCTCGGGATGTACAGCGCCGGGACGCAGTCTGCGGGCTGGATCATGTCGATCATCGGCGCGGTCCTGCTGCTGGGCATCTACCGCATGGTCGTCGGCAACCGGGCCACCGCCTGACCGACGGCAGCTGACCGTACGATCCTCTGCGGGCGCGCTGGAGACCCTGCTCTCTGGCTGCGCCCTCAGTCTATTTCCCGCGGGCCCTCCGCGGGGAGCCAGTGCTTCTCCAGCCAGTCGAGGGACACCGGGGCCTCGCGCAGCGCGCGGTCGATGGCGCGCACGGCGGGGTCGTGCTCGAGCGCGGAGCCTGCGTAGGCGCGGGCGTAGAGGATCCAGTTGGAGAGCTCGTAGTGGTGGAGCAGCGGGGCGAAGCGGTGCCCGGTGAAGCGCTCCAGCGTGGCGGTGGCGCCGTCGACGTCGACGTCGCGGACCAGGGCGGAGCTCACGTCGAAGAGCAGCTGGCGCAGGTCTTCGAAGGCGCGCTCGGGCTCGGCCGCGACGGAGGCGAGCAGCGCCTCGAACTGCTCCGGCGTGACGCCCTGGGCCTCGGCGACGTCGGCCATCGCGGGGACCTGCGTCTCGAGGAAGTCGCACTCCGCGCCGCGGCCCAGGGTGCGGCCCACGAGGTAGAGGTCGAAGGCGCTGGCGATGGACTCGCCGAGGAAGAGCGCGTCGGCGGAGACCGAGCCCGATCCGCCGGAGAACAGGGCCTTGCGGGCGGCGTGGTGCCAGGCGACGTGGGCCACGACGTCGGCGTCGATGGAGTCGTCGACGAGGACGTCGCTGGGGTCCGAGGCGTTCCAGAAGGTGAGGTTGAGGAAGAGGGCGCGCGACCACGACGCGTGGGGGGAGCCCTCGGCGGGGACGCGGAAGCGCACCACGTCCGAGAGCAGCATCTGCTTCAGCGTGTCGTAGAGGCCGATGTGTCGGAAGGAGCGCTCGTCGCGGATCGTGAGGTCGGCGAGCGTCAGGGTTCGGAGTGGCATCGGCGCGGAGGCTAGCACCGCCTCCGATCTTTTTTCCCAGGCGACGCGGAGAAGCGTAGGAAGCTCCGGGGGTACGGCGTCTGGTAGTTCAGCGTGAACGGCGGCGAGGAGCGGATTGGACGATCTCGATGAAGCGGTGCGCCGGGTGGTCCGAGGAGACACCGACGCCTTCCGACGGATCGTGGACGCGACCAGCGAGGGCCTCGTCCGGCTGGGCGCGCGGATCGTAGGGTCGTTGAGCGAGGCGGAGGATGTCGTGCAGGACTCGTACGTGAAGGCCTACCAGGCGTTGACCAGCGGCCGCTTCGAGCGGCGGTCGAGCGTCACCACGTGGCTGCGGCACATCGTGACCAACACGGCCATCGACTCGCTGCGCAGCCGGTCGCGGCGCCCGGTGCCGAGCGACACCATCGCGGACTCGGGGTGGGACGGCGAGGCCGGGGCGGAGGCCCACATGGCCCTCGCGGAGCTCAACGCGCTGCTCGGGGCGCTGCCGCCCGACCAGCGCGCGGCGGTGGTGCTCCAGAGCGTGGAGGGGCACGCGGTGTCGGAGATCGCGGTCATCCTCGGATGCTCGGAGGGCGCCGTGGAGCAGCGGCTGGTGAGGGCGAGGGCTACGCTGCGGGAGAGGAGCGCGTCATGAAGCGCGAGGTCGACGAGGCGATGGACGAGCGGTTGGCGGGCATCGGGCGGCGCACGGCGGCGCTGCGCCCCCGCGCGGGGTTCGACGATCGGGTGATGCGGGCGGTGAAGGCCTCGGGGACGCCCGGGCTCTTCGAGGACGTGCTGCGCGCGGCGAGGGCGATGGTGCCGGTCGCGGTGATGGCGGCGGCGCTGGCGATGGGATGGGCGGTGCGCACCGATCGGGCGGCGGACCTGTCGCTCGCGGCGACCTTCGACGCGGTGGAGCTGGAGTGGTGAGCGCGCGCCTCAAGGGGGTCGCGGTGCTCCTCGCGGTGTTCGCGCTGGGCTCGGTGGCGGGCGGCGGCGGCGCCTACGCGTGGCTGCGCCGGGACGACATCAGCGGCTCCGAGGAGCAGCGCGGGCTGCGCAACCCGCGCCGGCTGAGGGCGCTCGAGCGCTCGCTCGACCTGACGCCGACGCAGCGGGGGCAGGTGAGGGCGATCCTCGCGCAGAGCGGCGACCAGCGGCGGCAGCTCGCGCAGGAGATGTTCGAGCGCTGCGGCGACGGGCTGAGGGCGCAGCACGACGCGGTGTCGGCGCAGATCCGCGCGGTGCTCACGCCGGCGCAGCGGGCGCGCTACGACGTCATCGACGCGCAGCAGCGGGAGAGGTTTCCCTTCGGGGGAGCGATGGGCGGAGGGCGAAGGCGGGGCCTGCGAGGGCCGGAGGGGTTCTGACGGGGCCCTTACTCCTCGACCTTGGCGAGGGCGACGATCGCCTGGGCCCAGGCGACGTACTTCCACTCCGCGAGGTCGCGCACGGTCTTGACGCCGAGCTTCGCCAGCAGCGCGCCGTGGTCGGCGGAGAGGCCCTCGAGGCCCTCGACCGGGATCTCCGTGAGCTGCTTCAGCGACATGCCTTCGTACTTCTTGTCGAGCGCCTTGTTGATGTTGATCGCCATGACGGAGCCTCCGGAGAATTGGGAGGAGGAGCGTGACGGTGCTCCCCCCCGATGAGGGCGCAGTGATCGCCCGCGCCTCGCGACGGCGTCAAGGCGCTTGCGAGAGGCGCACACGCACCCACGAGGGGGCGTCGGGGCGGTGGGCCACGGCGACGAGGTCGGCCGCCTCGTCGAGGTCGCGCTCGGTCGGGAGTTCGGCCCAGGTCGCGCCCGAGCGGCGCAGCCGATGGCGGGTGTCGTCCGCGACCGTCGCGGTGCTCCACGCCAGGCCCTCGAAGAGCGGCAGCGGGCGAGCGAGGCCCAGGAGGTAATACCCGCCATCGTAAGCGGGGCCGAGCGCCGCGTCGTGCGTGGAGAGCGAGCGGAGGGCCTCGGCGATGCGCTCCGCGGTCACCGCCACGCAGTCGGTGCCGACGAGCAGCACCGGGCCTGGTCCCTCGGCGAAGGCCGCGTCCACCGCCGCCGAGAGGCGCTCTCCGAGGTCGCCGTCGCGCTGAGCGATCCAGCGGGAGCAGGGGCCCAGCCAGCGCTCGGTCGCCTCGCGCTGATCCGATGGGGTGAAGGTCACCCAGGTCTGCCAGCGGTCGTCGCGGAGCTGGTCCATCACGGCGGCGCCGCACCAGCGGTAGAGCTCGAGCGCGCGCGCCTCGCCCACGTCTCGCGCGAGCCGGGTCTTCACCTGGCCGAGCGCCGGCGCCTTCGCGAAGACGATCACCCGCGGCGTCAACGGGAGCTCCTCCGCCGGGCTCGCCAGCCGTCGACGCCCAGGCCCAGCGCGAAGGCCGCCGTGGTGAGGACCAGCGGCCAGCGCGCTGGCTCCCACAGCCCGGCGGACTGGTAGCGGTCGACCACCTCGTAGCTGAAGGGGAGCGCGGTGAGCACCGCGAGGGCGGCCGCCGAGGGGGCGAAGGCGCACGCGACGGCGAGGGGCATGCCGTACCAGGGGTAGGCCACGGGGCTCACGATGAGCTGCACCAGCAGGGCGTCGCGGACGTTGCGGGCGAGCGGCCCGCGGCGGAGGGAGAGGGCCGCGGTGACCAGCAGGCCCGCGAGGACGAGGGCCGGGCGGAGGGTGTCGTCGCTGGTGGGGAAGCGGGCGTAGAGGGCGCTCCAGAGGGGGGCGGCGAAGTTCCAGTTGGAGGCGAAGTTGGGGAGCGATCCCGGCGGGGTGTGCCCGAGCGCCTGGGCGACGGCGAAGGACAGCGCGAGGGGCGCGAGCGAGAGCGCGGTGAAGAGCGCCTTGCGGGGGGCGCGCAGCGCGAAGGGGAGCAGCGCCCAGGCGGGGAAGTACTTGAGCGCGATGGCGGCGCCGAGGCAGAGGGCGGCGGCGTTCCAGCGGAGGCGCGAGGTGAGGGCGAGGGCGGAGGCGAGCGCGAGGGCGACGAAGGCGTCGAGGTGGGCGCCGACCATCGACTCCAGCAGCAGGGCAGGGGTGGCCAGCAGCAGCACCAGCGTGACCGGCGACGCCCGACGTATCGCGGGCGCGCCGGTGAGCGAGGAGGCCAGGGCGAGCAGGGACTTCCAGGCGAGCATCGCGAGCGACGGGCCGGCGGAGGCCGCGAGGGCGAAGAGGGCGACGGCGAGCGGGGGGTAGCAGGTGGCGACGTCGAGGTGGTCCGTGGGCGAGGGGAAGCGGGCGCGCAGCGAGGCGAGCTCGGAGGCCAGCGGAGGGAGCGCGTAGGGGTCGTGGCCGGAGAGCGCGACGGCGCCGTCCCAGAGGTAGCGCGCGGGGTCGGTGGTGGTGAACGCGGGGGTGCGGAGGTTTACCAGGCGGGTAAGCACCGCGGCGGCGAGGAGGGCGCGGACGTCGGCCGGGGAGCGCACCAGGCGGGTGAGGGCGACGGCGGAGAGGGTGAGCGCGAGGTGCAGCGCGAGGTACGGCGGGACGCGCTCGCCGGGAGGGAGCGAGGCCACTGCGGGAGCGAGCGCCGCGAGGGTCACCCAGAGCGCGAGCGCGGGGAGCAGCGCCCGGGAGCGCGGGGGCTCAGCGGACGGGGTCATGGTCGGGGCCGCGCACCGCGCCGTCGAGCCAGGCGAGTATCTTGCGGGTGGCGCCGAGGGTGCCGCGGAGGGTCCCGGCGACCTTGGGGGTGCCTCCGCGGCGGTGGCGCCAGGCGACGGGCGCCTCGAGCACGCGCAGGCCCTCGCGGGCGGCCTTGATCTGCATCTCCAGGGTCCAGCCGTAGGTGCGGTCGCGCATCCCGAGCCCGTCGAGGGTGCTGCGGCGAATCGCACGGAAGGGCCCGAGGTCGGTGACCGTCGCCCCGAAGCGGGCGGTGAGCACCGCGGCCGCGAAGAGGCTGCCTCCGCGCTGCCACGGCGGCATCGCGCCGGGCTCGATGTAGCCCCGAGTGCGCGACCCGATGACGAGGTCCGCGCGGCCTTCGAGCACCGGCGTGGTGAGCCGCGGGAGCTCCCTCGGGTCGTCGCTGCCGTCGGCGACCATGAAGGCGAGCACCGGGTCGTGGCCGGGGTCGTCTTCGCGCAGCCAGGAGAGCGCGGCGAGGCAGGCGTTGCCGTAGCCCGCGAGGGGGGCGTCGACCACCACGGCCCCGGCGTCGAGGGCGCGGGCGGCGGTGCCGTCGCGGCTGCCGTTGTCGATCACGATCACCCGGCGGGCGAGCGAGCGGGGGATCGCCCGGACGACGGCCGCGATGGTCGCCGCCTCGTCGCGCGCGGGGATGAGCACGTCGACGGCATCGGTCTTTCCCCCGGTGGATGGCTGTGTTGTGGTAGCGGGCACAGACGATGAGTGCATCAGCGGTCGGGGGTTCGGTGCTCGGGGTGATCGGTGGCAGCGGGCTCTATCAGATGCCCGGGCTCACGGCGATGGAGCCGCTGACGGCGGCCACGCCCTTCGGCGAGGCCTCCGACGGCATCGTGCGGGGGCGCCTCGGGGAGACGACGGTGGTGTTCCTGCCGAGGCACGGGCGGGCGCACTCCCGCTCGCCCTCGGCGCTGAACTATCGCGCCAACATCTACGCCCTGAAGTCCTTCGGGGTTACGCACGTGCTCTCGGTCTCCGCGGTGGGCTCGCTGCGCGAGGAGATCGCCCCCGGCGACCTCGTGGTGCCGCACCAGTTCATCGACCGCACGAGCCTCCGCCCGAGCACCTTCTTCGACCGCGACGTGGTGGCCCACGTGTCGATGGCCGACCCGGTGTGCCCCATCATGGCCGCGGCGGTGGCCGAGGGGGCGCGCTCCACGGGCGCGAAGACCCACGTCGGGCAGACCTACGTGTGCATCGAGGGGCCGAGGTTCAGCACGAGGGCGGAGAGCCGTCTCTTCCGTCAGTGGGGCGCGGACATCATCGGCATGACCAACGTGCCGGAGGCCTTCCTGGCGCGTGAGGCCGAGCTCCCCTACGCCACGCTGGCGCTCGCCACCGACTACGACAGCTGGCGCGAGCACGACGAGGCCCACGTCGACGAGATCATGGCGGTGATGGCGAAGAACGTCTCCCGCGCCCAGGCGGTGGTGCGTCACCTCGCGGCCGCCCTGCCCGACGTGTCCGCCAGCCCCGCCCGGGGGGCGCTGAAGTTCGCCGTGATGACGAAGTGGGAGTCGGTCTCCGCCGAGGCGCGCGCCCGGTACTCGCTGCTGCTCGGCGACCGGGGCTGAGGGTCAGGCCGCGGCGCCTCGAGGGAGGTACACGGTGAAGCGGCTGCCGCGCTCGGGGCGGCGCTCGGCGACGATCCAGCCGCCGTGGTCGCGGGCGATGGAGTAGGCGACGGAGAGGCCGAGGCCGGTGCCCTCGCCGACGTCCTTGGTGGTGAAGAAGGGCTCGAAGACCCGGGCGAGGTCCTCCGTGGGGATGCCGACGCCCTCGTCCTCGACCGAGACGAAGTACCACCGCTGCGTGCTCGATCCGAGCTCCGGAGGCGCGTCGGTGTCGCGCTCTCCGACGGTGATGGTGAGCGCTCCGCCGTCGGGCATCGCGTGGATGGCGTTGACCACCAGGTTGGTGAGCACCTGCAGGATCTGCCCCGGGTCGACGGACGCTCCGGGCGTCTCGACGGTGTGGAGCTCGAAGCGCACCCCGGCCCTCTGGGCCATGGGGCCCAGCATCGACACGGCCTGCGCCACGATGTCGGCCAGCCCCGTGGGCTGCATCGACGGGCCCTTGCGGCGCGCGAAATCCAGGAGCTGCCGGATGAGCGCGGTCATCTTCCCGGTCTGCTCGGCGATGATGCGGGCGCTCTCGCTGACGTCCTCCGGGGTGTTCTCTCCGCTGGAGAGCAGCCCCGCGTGGCCGAGCACCACGTTGAGGGGCGTGCCGAGCTCGTGCGCGAGCCCGGAGGCGAGCTGTCCGACGGTGCGCAGCCGGTCGGCGTGGCGGAGCTGCTCCATCGCCCGGAGCTTCGCCTGGTGGTGGGCCTCGGCGTTGCGGTCGGCCTCTTCCAGGCGCTCGCACATGGCGTTGAGCTCCTGCGCGAGCTCGGCGATCTCGTCGTCCTGCTTCAGCTCCAGCGGACCGGTGAGGTCGCCGGCGCCGACGCGGCGGGCCTTGGCGCGGAGGGCGCGCACCGGCTCGCCGACGAAGTGGGCGCCGAGCCTCGCGGTGACCAGCGCGGCCACGAGGACGGTGATCAGCCCGATGAGGCTGTTGCGGGTGAAGCTCTCGCGCACGAAGCGGTGCTGGGGCTGCAGCGACTCGCGCACCTCGATGACCCGGAGCGCCCCGTCCGGCCCGCGCATCGGGTAGCAGCTGATGGACCAGTCGTGGCGCTCGAGGTTGCGGCTCAGCCCGCGCTCCAGGTCGTGGCCGGGGTCGAGGAAGCACTCGCCGTCGGTGCGGGCGTGGACGTCGACCGAGGGGTTGGCCGCGTCGACGTCGGCGATCATCGCGTCGGCGCGGGCGGGGCCGTCCATGCGGGAGACGTCGAGCCACGCGGTGCGCAGCGAGAAGCCCACGAAGTCGTGGTCGCGCCGGGTGTCCTCGCGAAACACCGAGCGCTCTCGGCTGATGCGGAGCCCGGTGTTGACGACGGTGACGGTGGCGATGGCGGCGATGATGCCGACGATGAGCTTGCGGGTGACCTTCATCGGCGGCCGAGGGCGGTGCTACCGGAAGATGCCCGGTCGCTCCTTGAGGCCGCGGTTGAGCATGTTCTGGATGGTGCGCTTCACCACCACGACCTTCTCCTCGATGGCGGCGTCCTCGTCGTCGGGGTCGCCGGTGAACGAGAGGGGCTCACCGAAGTAGATCCGGTATTTCGTAGGCAGCGGGAGGAAGCCGCCCGGCAGCAGGAGCTGCGGAATCACCGGGAAGGCAGGCATTCCGAGGAGGCGCGCGACGCGGTTGAGGTCGGCGATGGAGATGTACTGCTCCTCGGCGCCGATGACGGCGACGGGCACGATGGGCGTCCGGGTCTGGAGCGCGAGGCGCATGAAGCCGATGCCGAAGTCGGTCAGGCGGTATCGCTGCGAGAAGGGCTTGGAGATGCCGCGCGCGCCCTCCGGGAAGACCAGGATGGCCTCCTCCTCCTCGAGCAGCCGGGCGCAGTTCTCCGGGACCCCGACGATCTGCCCGAGGCGGGGGAAGAGCACCGAGACGAAGGGCAGCGTGGCGGTCCACTTCTCCACCATGCTGCGCACGAAGCGCGGGGACTCCCGGTCGAGCAGCAGCGCGCAGGCGATGCCCATGGCGTCGAGGGGGATCTGCCCGGAGTGGTTGCTGATGAGCAGCACCCGCCCGTCGGGGACGTTCTCGATGCCGTGCACCTCGGCGCGAAACCAGTCGCGGTAGACCGCCCTCGCGGCCACGACGGCGTACTTGGCCACGCGAGGATCGAAGCCGAAGGGGTCGACCCCGCCCGCGGTCTCGTGCCAGGCGAGGCTGTCGAATCGCTTGCGCGCGTCGTCGCCGAGCCAGCGGTCGACGGTGGCGTCCATCTTGTGGCGCAGGGCGTCGCGGGCGCGCTCGACCAGCCCGAGCGGGCCGGTGGGGCGATGGCGGGACCACTCCGGTGCGTAGCGTCTCACGGCAGCGTTGCTCATACCCGGGGAGGGAGCGGGCGCACAAGCCGCGAGCGGAGCTCAGCCGGGGCGGATTCCGGCGAGCATGCCCCGGAGCCACACGAGCTGCCGGAGCGCGGCGGCGCCGGGGACGAGGAAGGGCTCGCGCGAGGACACCGCCCGGGTGAGCAGCGTGGCGGTGGTGGCGCCAGGCACCCCGGTGAGGGAGAGGAAGGTCCCGCGCGAGGGGTCGGTGGAGACGTCCCAGCGCCAGCGGGAGCCGGCGAGCTCGCCCGAGCGGCCGTCGACGAAGACCGTGGAGGGGCCTTCGAGGCGCCGCTCGACGTCCCCTTCGCCGGACTCGAAGGGCGTGCGAATCAGCAGGTGGGCGGGTGAGGGGGACGCGTCGGAGGGGAGGGCGTTCCAGGCGGAGGCGCGGACGCCGGGGAGGTGGTCGCGGTAGCGGGAGACGTCCCGGACGCGGGCGATGACCTCCGCGGCGGGCCCGAAGGTCTGCCCGGTGACGTTCACCGCGCGCACGGCCCCGCCCGGGGTGAGCGAGAACACCATGGTGTAATACCGCGGGTGCAGGGCCATCCAGCGTCCCGGGGAGGGCGCCGGGAGGGCCGCGCCGTCGTCGGACCACGGGGCGGGGCGGGCGGGCGTCGGGGTGCCCGAGAGGTCGCGCGCCCGGCGGGCGAGGGAGAGGGCGAGCGTGAGGTCGACCGCGACGTTCATGCCCGCGGTGGCGCTCGGGTCGGAGGTGGCGGCGTTGCGGAAGAGCCAGTGGCCCTGCGAGGGGTCGCTCCAGCTCGTGACGACCAGCATGGTGTGCGCGGCGCCCTGGGGGATGAGCTCCCAGCGCGCCCCGGCGGGGCCGAAGTCCGAGGCGTCGACGTCGAGGTCGACGCGCCGTGCGGAGCGCTCGGTGATCGCCGTCGTGGCGTGGACCGTGAGCACCCCCGCGGCCACGTCGAAGCGGTACGCGGCGCGCCGTCCGAAGCGGGCGGTCTGCTCGACGCGGGTGAGCGCGGGCATGAACTCGGGCCAGCGGTCGGCGTCGAGCAGCGCCCGGCGCACCGTGGCGGCGGGCGCCTCTACCCTCACGGCCACGGTGGTGCGGGCCTGCGCGCCGCCGTCGGGGAAGAACACCAGCGCAGCGGCGCCCGGGGCGCTGAGCTCGGCGAGGGCGGCGAGGGTGTCGGTGGGGAGGGCCTCGATGCGCGGCGCGGGCGCGGGCTGCGCCAGGGCGACCGGGGGCGCGAGGAGCAGCGGCAGCGCGAAGCGAAGGAGGTTCATCGCGGGCTGTGACGAGGGGCGCCGAGCCGGTGATTCAACGACCCGACCGGCGGGGGGGGATGGATGGACGCCCGGCGAAGGGTGATAGCTTCGGCGCCCATGAATCGCGTCGCAATGAGCTCGTGGTCGGTGCTGGTCGTCCTTTGCATCTCGTCGGCGGCGGGCGCGCAGAGCACCGACGGGGCGCCCGACGGAAGGGTTCCGCTCAGCGACCCGACGGGCGGGGCGTACACGCCGCCCACGTCGCTCTTCGTCCCGGCGGCGGCGCTGCCGACGCTCAACGTGCGCATGACCGTCGGGGCCGACGTGCAGCCCGCGGGATCGTTCGACGCGGTGCGACCCAGGCTGAGCGCCGAGCTCGGCCTCGGCCGCGGCTTCACCATGGCGGTGGGCACGAGCTGGTTCGGCGGCGACCGATCGAGCACCCTCGACGGGCTCACGCCCTACGCGCAGGTGCGCTACCAGCTCTTCGGCAACCGCGACGGGATGGGCTGGCAGGGAGGCGTGGCGCTCACTGGAAAGCGCGTCGGCTGGCACAACGGCGACCCCGAGCTGGAGGCGTCGTTCTCGCTGCAGTACCGGGCGAGGCGCTGGGAGGTCGGGGCGCAGGGCACCCTCGGCCAGTCGCTGGTCGACGGCGCCGAGCACGACGTGGAGGCGAGGGCCTTCGCCGCGTGGCGCGTGACCCCGTCGCTCGCGGTGGGGCTCGCGGCGCAGCTTCGCGTCGACGTGGGCAACGAGTCGCCGCAGCTCGAGGCGATGCTCCGGGCGAGGGGCCTGGCCGAGGTCGACATGATCGGCGGCGCGACGGCCAGCTACACCTTCGATCGCTGGCAGGTGGGGGCGCTCGGGGGCGTGAGCACCATCGGTCTCTACGAGAGCGCGGGCTTCATCGGGCAGGCCTTCGGCAGCGTGCGCTTCTGACGGCTCTCTACGCCCGCTCGGCGTACATCGCCTCGATCACCTCGCTCCACACCTTGTAGACGACGGCGCGCTTGATCTTGAGCGTCGGGGTGAGCTCGCCGTGCTCGATGTCCAATGGGCGCGGCAGCACGGTGAAGCGCTTGATGGTCTCCACCCGCGCGAGCCGCGAGTTGACGTCGTCGACCGCGCGCTGCAGCTCGGCCCGCACCTCCGGGTCGTCGTGCGCGGTCTTCGCCGCCTCCGCGGGGTCGCGGCCGTGCTCCTTCGCCCAGCGGGCGAGGCCCTCCGCGCGGAGCACCACCAGCGCCGTGAGGTAGGGCCGGCGGTCGCCGATGACCACCACCTCGCCGATGAGGTCATGTCGCTTGAGGTCTTCTTCGATGTTCTTCGGGGTGATGTTCTTGCCGCCGGAGGTGATGAGGATCTCCTTCTTGCGGCCGGTGATCACCAGGAAGCCGTCGGGGTCGAGGCGACCGAGGTCCCCCGAGCAGAGCCACCCCTCCTGCAGCGTCGCGGCGGTGGCCGCCGGGTCCTTGAAATACCCGAGAAACACGTTAGGGCCCTTCACCAGGATCTCCCCGTCCTCGGCGATCTTCACGGTCACCCCGGCGATGGGCTTGCCGACGGTTCCGAGCCGGGTGTCGCCTGGGAGGTTGAAGGAGGTAGGGCCCGTGTCCTCGCTCTGCCCGTAGACCTCCCGCACCGGCAGGTCGAGCGAGGTGAAGAACTCCAGCACCTCCCTGCCCACCGGGGCCGCGCCGCTCACGCACATCTTCGCCCGACCGAGGCCCACCGCGCTCTTGAACTTCGAATAGAAGAGCCGGTCGGCCAGGCGGTGCTGCGCGTCGAGCCACATCGGCACCGACTCCCCGCGGTCGAGCCGCCCGTGCACGTCGAGCGCGACCCCGCGGGCCCACTTCACGATGACGGCCTTCGCCCCGGTGGCGTCCTTCAGCTTCGATCCGGCCACCGCGAAGAACTTCTCCCAGATGCGCGGCACCCCGAAGAAGACCTCCGGCTGCGCCTCCCGGAGGTTGTCCGGCACGCGCTCGATGCTCTCCGCGAAATAGATGGTCAGCCCGATGGTGGCCGCGCCGTGGATGGAGAACATCTGCTCGGCGATGTGCGAGAGCGGCAGGTACGAGAGCATCACCTGCCCGGCCTGTGCCTTGACCAGCGTGGCGGCGGCGCTGGCCGTCCACGCGATGTTCTCATGGGACAACATCACCCCCTTCGGGGGGCCGGTGGTGCCCGAGGTGTAGATCAGCGTCGAGAGCCCGCCCGGCTCGATGGCCTCCACGCGACGGTCGACCTCTGCGTCTTCGGTGGCCTCACCCGACGCCAGGAAGGCCTCCCAGGTCATCACCATGGGGTCGTCGACCGCGGGTGCTCCCTTCATCAGCACCACGCGCTTGAGGGCGGGCAGCCGGTCGCGCACCGAGCGCACCTTCGACCACTGCGCCTCGTCTTCGAGCAGCACCACCAGGGCCTCGGAGTGGGCGAGGATGTACTGCACCTCCTCGGCCGAGCAGGTGGTGTAGATGCCCGCGGGCGCTCCGCCGGTGAGCATCGTTGCTACGGCCATGGACACCCACTCCGGGCGGTTGAAGCCGAGGATGCCGACGGTCTTCCCTGGCCCGACGCCCTCCGCGATGAGGGCCCTGGCCACCATGCGGGTCTCGCCCACGTAGTCGCGCCAGCGGGTCGCCCTCCAGGCGCCTTCGACCTTGATGAAATACGCCGGAGCCTCCGGGCGCTTTGTGCCCTGCGCCAGGAACCGTGACGGAATCGAGTCGTATGCCATCAGTCCAACACCCCTGTGCGAAGAGCCCGCGCGACGGTCCGAGAACGGGGGCGGTGCTGTCAAGGAGCTTCTGCGCCGCGACCGGCATTGACGTAACCGCCGCGAGACGGTGCAATCCTCTCGGTGTTGCATGGCGCGGCGGACCTGGTGGTGGAGGCGCGCGGCCTGAGCAAGCGCTTCGGTGATCGCGTCGCCCTCGACGGCCTCGACCTGCAGCTCCCCCGCGGGGAGATCTTCGGGCTGCTCGGGCCCAACGGCGCGGGCAAGAGCACCACGCTCAACCTGTTCATGGGCTTTCTCCAGCCCACCGCGGGGACGGCTCGCATCGCGGGCCTCGACTGCGCCCGGGAGTCCCGCGCGGTGATGCGCCTCGTCGGCCACCTCCCGGAGGAGCCCGCCCTCTTCGAGAACCTCACCGGCCGCGAGCTCGTCTCCTTCGTCCTCTCGATGCGCGGGGAAGACCGCCCGGAGCGATGGTCCGAGGTCGCCGTCTCGGCCGAGCGCATGGGCTTCACCCGCGAGCTCGACCAGCTCATCGCGGGCTACTCCATGGGCATGCGGAAGAAGCTCGCCCTGGTGACGGCGCTCGCGCACGACCCCGCGGTGCTGCTGCTCGACGAGCCCACCAACGGGCTCGACCCGGTGGTGGCCCGGGAGGTGCGCTCGTTGTTGGAAGAGCGCGCCGCGCGGGGCGTGACGGTGGTGCTCTCGACGCACCTGCTCGACGTGGCGCAGCGGGTCTGCCACCGGCTCGGGGTGATCGTGAAGGGGCGCCTCCGCGCGGTCGGAGACGCGGGCGAGGTCTGCGCCCAGGCGGGCGGCGTGGCCACGCTGGAAGAGGCCTTCATGGCGCTCACGGCCGCTGGATGAGCGGACCGACCGTCGCCGCCCAGGGCCGCGCGCTGCTGCGGATGACCATGCAGGGGGTGGTCAACTCGCTGAGGCACCGGCAGGGGGCCGGGGCGCTGGTGGTCTTTCCGCTGCTGCTGACGGTGCTGCTCATCGAGCTGGCGCGCTTCGGCGCGAAGGGCGCCGAGGGGGTGCGCCGCTTCATCGCGGTGTCCTCCTACGATCGGGGCACCCACTTCGTGGCGCTGTGGCTGACCGTCATGGCCGTCGCGGTGGTGGCGCTGAAATACGCGAGGGCCATTCCGGGGAGGGGGGCCCGACCCTTGTTCGATACGATCCTCTTCAGGGCATTGCCGGTCTCTCCGGTGACCCGAACCCTCTTCGAGCTGCTGCTGGGGAGCACCCACGCCGCGGGCTTCGTCGCGCTGGTCTTCTCGCCCGCGCTCTACGGTCTCATCACACTGCGCTTTCACGGTCCCCGCGCCGTGCTGATCACCGTGCTGATCTCGGTGGTGTTCAATGAGGTCGCCACGCTGGTCGCCCACGCGCTACACGCGCTGATCTCCCGGTATCTTGGCGGCCGCCCATTGGACATCGTGAGGGTGGTGACCGCTTGCGTGGGCTTCCTGCTGGTGGGCGCCTTCTCGACCCTCGGACCCATCGGAGTAGGCTTCGCCCGCCGCATCCGGGTGGGTCGCCCGGCTCCCGACTGGAGCGAGTCGCTGCCCTTCTGGGGCCTGGTGCGCTGGGCCCGCTTCGACGACGCCCGCGAGCTCTCCGACCTCGCCCTCTGGACCGCCGCCCTGGTGTTGCTCTCCGTGGCGGCGCAGGTGTGGCGGGTGCGCGCTCCGACGGACATCTCCCTCGATGGCCCATCGGCGCCGACGGGCGCCGGGCGCTGGGAGTCGGGGCTCTCCGGGGCGCGCGTCGAGTGGCGGATGCTCTCCCGACAGGCGCCCTACCTGGTGCTGGCGACGCCCGCCTTTCTGGTCTTCTTCTTTGCAGTAGTGAAGGGGGCGCGCTCGGCGACCGGGGCCGATCTCCCCTTCGTCACCCTGATGGGATTGATCGGCTGGTCGCTCATCGTACAAGGCACGGCCCTCACCGGGGCGGCGTCGCGGCGCTGGCGGCGGGTCCTTTGGATATTGCCCACCGCGGGGCGCGACCACCGGGACGCCATTCGTTCGCTGGCAAAGGCGCACTTCGCCATGACGGTGGGCCTCTCGCTCGGGGCGGCGCTGCCGTGGTGGTTCGCCCAGCGGCCCCTGTGGTGGTGGTATCCGCGGCAGTTTCTGGGAATGGTGCTGGTGATCGCAGTGGGCCAGTGGGCCCAGTCGGCGGCGCTCTTTCTCCTGATCGATCCATCCCCTGATCGGCTGACGGGATTGTCCGTGGGGGGCGTCTTCGGGGTGCTGGTGACGGCCATTCCCACGGTGGCGCTGCTGGTGCTTCTCTCGGCCACGGGAATGCCGACATGGTTGTCCCTTGTGGCGCTGCTGGCACTGCTCGCGTGGTCGCTGGAGTCCTCGGCCGTGGCGAGGCTGCGATGGATCCGCGAGCCCACTGGGGACCCGGACGCGGCGCTGCGGGTGTGGCCTGCGCTGCGGTCCTTCGGCGTCGCGGGCCTGGCGCAGGTGGTGGTGGCGGAGACCGGCGAGGCCGTGGGCTTTGGGGCGACGAGGACGCTGGTGCTGTCGCTGCTGGTGTTCTCCGGGGTGCTGCTGCCGCTCGCCTGGAGGGGGGCGAAGACGCACTCGGTCGAGGCGAAGTGGTCACTGGGCAGGAGCGTGGCGACGGGGGCGCTGGTGGGCGCGGCGAACTTCGCGCTGGTGCTTGGCGTGGCGAAGCTGCTGCGGCCGGGAGCGGGAGGTGGGTCTCCGCTGGCCGCGGCCTTCACGCAGACCAGCGGCTGGGTGCTGGCGGCGATCGTGGTGGCCTCGACGACGGTGATCCCGCTGGCGGAGGAGCTGTTCTTCCGGGGGTGGCTGATGCCCGCGGTGCGGCGCGAGGTGGGCGACGCGCGGGTGGCGGTGGCGCTGTCGGCCGCGGTGTTCGCGATGGTGCACGCGGGGGCCGCGTGGGCGCCGGCGCTCTGGGCGGGGCTGATCGCGGGGGCGCTGATGCAGCGGAGCGGGCGATTGGCGACATCGCTCGCGATGCATGTGACGAACAACACCCTGGTGGTGCTGGCGGTGCTGCTGGGGCGATAGGAGCCCCACCGGGCCCTTGCCAACCCGCGCCTCCGCTTGCTCTATTCGCCCCAGCACAGCCCCGCCATGGACCCGACGCGTCGAAAGTTCCTCCTTCTCACCGGCGCTTCGGCGCTCGCCGCCGCCGGTTGCGGCGACGACCCTCCGGCCGCCGACGCGTCCGCCTCCGACGCCGCGCTGTCCGATGTCCCGCCCGACGAGCTCACGCTCCCTGACGTCAGCGAGCCCGAGGACGCCCCCTCCGTCGCCCTCGACGCGGGCCCCTCCGACGACGCCGCGGACGCCTCCCCCATCGGGGACTCCGCCGTCCCTTCGGACACCGCTCCCTCCGTCGGGCTCAATCGATATCCCGAGGAGACCGCCCGCTTCCCCTATGGCGTCATGGCCGGCGACATGGTCGACGACCGCGCCATCCTCTGGACCTACTCCCCCGTCTACACCGCCCTCACCCTCGAGCTCTACGACCTCGACGCGGGCCCCTCGGCGCCGCCCTTCCTCACCCGCGACGTCTCCGCCAACCCCGAGGGCTTCATCCACACCGAGGTCAGCGGGCTCACCCGCGGCGCCTGGTACGGATACACCTTCATCTCGACCCACAACCCCTCAGCGCCCACCCGCACCGCCGTCGGTCGCTTCCGCGCCACCCTCGCCGACGACGCGCTCACGCCCGTCACCCTGGGGGCCACGTCGTGCTCCCACCAGCGCGCCCGGCCCTTTCCCACCATGCTCCACGCCGGGTCCCGCCGGGACCTCGACCTCTTCGCACACCTCGGCGATCTCACCTATTGCGATGGTGCCCGCACCGCCGCCCAGTACCGTGCGAAGTATGCCGAGAACCTGACCTCCACCGGGCTCCGCGCCCTCTTCTCCTCGACGGGCGTCTATTCCACCTGGGACGACCACGAGGTCGACAACAACTTCGACCCCGAGACCTTCAACGCCGCCAACCTCGCCGCCGCGCGAGGGGCCTTCTTCGAGCACCGCGCCCTCCGCCGCGACCCCGCGGCGCCCGACCGCATCTACCGAAGCGCCCGCTGGGGGCGAACGCTGGAGGTGTTCACCCTCGACTGCCGAGGAGAGCGCCGCCCCTCGACCCGCACCCGGGACAACGCCCAGTACCTCTCCCGCGCTCAGATGGACTGGCTCAAGGCCGGACTCCGCAGCTCGACCTCGGTCTTCAAGGTGATCCTCAACTCGGTGCCCATCACCGACTTTCCCCTCCTGTTCATTTCAGAGAACGACCGATGGGAGGGATATCGCGCCGCCAGGGAGGAGATTCTCACCTTCATCCTGGCCGAGCGCATCCGCGATGTCTGGTGGGTGAGCGGCGACTTCCACATGGCCTCTGTCGGATACCTCTCCCCCTCTGGCCCCTACGCCGGGATGCGAGAGGTGCTGGTGGGCCCCGCAGGCAACAACGCCAACCCCCTCGGCAACACCCTCGGAGGGTCGCAATTCGACTTCTCCACGGGCACCAGCAACTACGGAACCTTCCGCTTCGACCCGGCCGACCGCAGCGTGACGGTCGCCCTGATCGATGGTAACGGCCGAACCCTCTTCACACGACGCTACACCTCCTGAACGGGGTCCATCGACGATGCGCTCATCGCTGTCCAGAGTCCTGTCGCTCCTCTCCCTCGCCGGACTCTCCGCCTGCGGAGCCGCGACCGATGACGTCACCGTCCCCCCCTCCACCTCCGATGACGCAGGCATCACCGCCCGCGACGGCTCCGTCTCTCGAGACAGCTCCGTCTCTCGAGACAGCTCCGTCCGCCCCGACGCTCCGGTGCCCGCGGACAGCTCGGTCCCCCTCGACAGCCAGGTGCCCGTCGACGCCCCGGTCACCCCCGACGTGGTGCTCCCCTCGGCGCCCGCGGCGGTGCTCGAGCTCCACCTCCTCGACCTCTGGGCCCAGCCGATCCCCACCGCCGACACCACGCTCACGATCACCCGCGACGGGGTGACGGTCCCGTCCACGGCGGGCGCCCAGCCATGGATCCGCCAGGTCGAGCTCCGGACCCCCGGGCGCCTCGTGGTGACGCTCTCGGCCCCGGCGCACCGCCCCCTCACGGCCCATCTCGACTTCGATGGGAGCCGCCTCGCCGGGGGCCTCACCGCCCGCCTCGCCGACGCCTCCCCGCAGGGCCTCTCGCTCACCCACTCCACCCGCGACCTCTCCGGGGAGACGGTGACGCTGCACACCGTGGTGCTGGGGCTGCGTCACCAGTGGTTCTCCGCGCAGGGCCGCCCCGCGCGCCGAGGCAACCGCATCGACCTGCTGATGGACGGCGAGGAGGCCTGGCGCACGGTGCACGCCGACCTTCGCACCGCGAGGGAGACGGTCAACGTCTCCACCTGGTGGTGGGAGTCGGACTTCGAGCTCATCCGGGACGCCGCCACGCACCCGACGTCCACCGAGGCGCAGCGCCGTCCCAACACCGCGCTCACCTTCATGGAGTCGCTGCCCGCGAGAAAGCGCGTGATCGTGGGGCAGTTTCTCTCCATGGACGGCGCGGCCTCGACGCTCTCCTCGGACGCCCCGCTGCGCGCCCACGGGACCCTCGCTGGCGACAACTTCGAATACATGGGTCAGGCCAATGAGACCCGCGGGATGTTCGACTTCGCGGTGACCCCGTTCTCCTTTGGAGCCCGGGTGCGCGCGGGATTCCCCACGCTCGCCACAGGGATGTTCGCGGCGGAGTCGCTGGTGCAGAGCGAGGTGCCGGGACACCGCGTCGACCTCACGCACTGGCCCGTGGTCATGGCCGATGTGATGGCGGCCTCGTATCACCAGAAGTTCATGACCATCGACCAGCGACTCGCGTTCATCGGTGGGATGAACCTCCGGCGCGTCGACTGGGACACCTCGCGGCACCGGGTGTTCGAGCCCCGGCGGATGCTCTTCGCGTCGACCACCGACGCGAGGCAGCTCGTGGTGAGGCGGGAGCACCTGGCCGACACCGGTCCGCGCAAGGACTACATGGTTCGGCTGGAGGGCCCGAGCGCCATCGACGCGGAGGACGTCTTCCATGATCGATGGGATTTCCTCCGTCGCAGCAACGCGCGATACAGCCCCGACAGCTCGGACTACACCGTACGCTCGGCCCCGGCGGCGCTCCCCGGCGGGACGCAGGTGCAGGTGACCGCGACGCTCCCGGCGCCGTTCAACGAGCACGCCATCGCGGAGACGTGGTTCAACGCCGTGGCGCAGGCGCAGCAGTATATCTACATCGAAGACCAGTACTTCCGTATGCCGATGGTGACCGAGGCCATCATCCGTCGCATGACCGCGGTGCCCGCGCTGCGTCTGGTGGTCATCACCAAGCCCATCAACGAGTGGTCCGACCCGGGCTGCGCCTGGACCCGGCGAACCCACGAAGAGCTGCTCTCCCGGTTTCCCGATCGCTATGCGATGTTGCAGCTTCGCTCATTCGACACGCAGGTGACCTGGGGCATCGACGAGACCGAGTCGCGCTTCCTCGACATGGACGTCCACTCCAAGATGTTCATCGTGGACGACGTGTTCATGAGCGTGGGGAGCGCCAACAAGAACAACCGCGGCATCGTCTACGAGGCCGAGCTCAACGTGGCCGTCTACGACGCGGCGTGGGTGCGCGCGGCGCGCCGGCGCATCCTGGCGAACCTCCTCCCCGACGGGGCGGCGGTGTCCGACGACGCGGTACAGTGGTTCGATCAGCTCCAGCAGGCGGCGCGCTACAACGACGCCGTGCGCCAGCGGTGGACCGACGAGGGAGACGACATCTCCCTGGACGGGCGCCCGCTGCCCACGGAGTACGCGCCGAGGGGCTTCGTGTACTCGCTGCCGATGCGCGGCGTGATGCGCTGCCTCATCGAAGACATCGGCCCGGACATGGTGTGATCCCCGGAGAGGGGGTCAGTCGTCGAGCGAGTCGCAGTGCGGCGCGAAGAGGCCGCCGGTGATGGTCCCTCCGGGGAAGGTCGCCGTCACCTCCAATGAGACATATCCGTTGGCCGTATAGCCGCGAGGGACCACCCGGACCGCCGTCGCGCGCAGCAGCGGCGCGCTGGTGAGGTCGCCGCCGAAGTCGAAGAGCACCGCGGTCAGCCCGTCGGCCTGGGTCTGCGGGGTCGCGTCGGCGGTCGCGAGGACGCCGCGCAGCGAGAGCGTTCGACGGGGCGTCGGGGAGCTCATCGTCGGGCACGCCGGGTCGCCGCCCGAGTGGGACTCGATCACCAGGCGACCGCTGGCGAGGCGGCCGTGCTGGGCGCGCTCGAAGGCCCCGCGGCGGCTGCCGAAGGTCGCCTGGAGGTCGGTGGTCGCGCACGCCCCCTCGCATCCCGGAGGGGCGTCGACCCCGGCGTCGGGGATCGCCGGGTCGCGGGCGCAGAAGCGGCCCACGCCGGAGATCGAGATGCACCGCGGGAGCGCCGCGGGGCAGTCGGAGCTCATGGTGCAGGCGTCGGAGCAGAGCGATCCGCGGGTGGCCTCGACGCAGAGGGCGCTCTCGCAGTCGTTGCCCGAGGCGCAGGAGGTGACGCCGGGGAGGCCGGTTCCTCGGGCGCCCGGGGCGCAGCGGCAGCCGGTGGCCTCGTCGCACTCGCAGCGCTCGGAGGGGATGCAGTCGCGGTTGAACGAGCAGCGCCCGCCGCCGTCGAGCGCCGTCGGCGCGTCGAGGGGAGCGTCCGCCACAGCGGGCACGTCGACGGCGGGGAGGTCGGTCGACGCGTCGGCCACGACCGCGGGGTCGGACTGACAGGCGGAGAGGCAGAGCAGGAGGGAGAGGGAGAGGCGGGAGGTCATGAGGAGCGCGGAGGGATTTTAGGGACCCTCAGACGTCCTGGATGATGGGCTCGCGCTTCTGGATGAAGCGATGGATCAACGCCCAGACATCGGCCGAGGCGTCGGTGATCTCGATGCCCATGCCGGGCATCGAGCTCTGGTCGGCGGTGGACTCGCGGCGCCACTTCACCACGCCGTGGAACTCTGCGAGGTAGTCGCCGGGGAACTTCAGCGCGACCTGGCAGCGCGTGTTGACCGCGAGCACCGCGTAGGTGGCGACGAAGATGCCGCCGTGGTCGCGGATGTCGCCGACGAAGTTCGTATAGAAGTTGGTGTCGCTGAAGGCCTCGAGCTCGGCCTCGACGCGGGGCAGCCCCTGCGGCCCGATCGGCACCTTCGCCGCCGTCTCGGGGAACACCGTGGCCTGCTTCACCCTCGGCTCGGCTCGGGGAGGAGGCGCCTTCTGCGGAGCGGGATGCACCAGCGGAACGGCCTGCGCCACGGGCTGCGTGAGCGGCATCGGCTGCGCCGCAGGCGTGGTCAGCGGCATCGGCTGCGCCACGGGCTGCGTCAACGGTACGGGCGCCGCCTGCGGGGGCGGGGGCGGAGCCTGCTGGACGACGGGCGCCGCCTGCGGGGGCGGGGGCGGAGGCTGCTGGACGACGGGCGCCGCCTGCGGGGGCGGGGGCGGAGGCTGCGGGGCGGGCTTCGCTGCGCTGGGGTCGACGAGGGCGTGCTCCTTGATGGCCGCGAAGAGCATGCCGAGGGACTGGGCGATGGCCGCGGTGGCGTCACCGACGCCGGGGTACGACTGATCGACGGACTGCATCGACCCGAGGGTCTCCTGGAGGACCGTGCGGGCCTGGAAGAGCAACGACGGGTCGCCAGTGCCTCGCTCGACCTGGAACAGCGGCCCCATCGCGCGGGCCAGACCCTGGACGATGTTGAGGACGGCCGGGGGGACCGACGGGTCCTGCTGCAAGGCGGCGAGGGAGCTGGCGAGGCGTTGGCGCGCGGACCCTGCGGTCGCGGCGATCGGTGTGTTGCTCATGAGTGCGGATAAGCCTCCCGTCATGCGCGCCCTTTATGGGATGGGCTGCGCTCACGTCGGGGCGGAGCCTATCGTGCCCCAGGGGCGCCGATCAACGGCGCCGCTCAGACCGCGGCGAGTTCGCGGGTGAAGACGTAGCGATCCCGACCGGGCCCGGCGTAGTCGGGGACGAGGTCGATCTGATACCCGAGCGCGCGGTGAAACTCGATGCTCCCCTGATTACCCGGGGTGGTAATCGCCTTCATGCGGGCGGCGCCTCGCTTCTGGGCCAGCGCGGTGAAGCTCTCGTAGAGCCTCCGACCGACGCCGCGCCTGCGGTAGCCGTTGTCGATGCCCACGAGGTGGATATAGCCGGTCCCCGCGGCGGTCACGAAGCCCAGCAGGAACCCCACGATGCGCCCCTCGTCCTCCACCACCAGGGCGTCATCGCCGAGCTCGTGGAAGAACAGCGGATGCGCCAGCGCCGAGGTCGGACCGCCCCACCAGCGATCGATGACCGAGACGATCTCCCCGTAGTCTTCCTGCGTGATCCCGCGGGTCTCCATAGGTCGGCGCGCTTCGCCCGGAACACCCCCCCGCGTCAATCACGCAGCGCGTCGAAGGAGGGGTCGATGGCACCGAAGCTGAAAGCCGTGCTACGGAAACCCGGTTGTGTTGATCGTCCTCGGATCGCTCTTCGGGCAGGGTCTTCTCCACGGCGTGGGTCCGGACCATTGCCTCGCGATCGGTGCGCTCGCGTCGCGGGGGGGATTGCGTCGCGCGCTGGCGGTGAGCGTGCGCTTCGGCCTCGGCCACATGGCGGTGCTGGGCGTGCTGGCCACGGCGGCGGTGGTCGCCGGGGTGGTGATCCCCGAGCGGTGGGAGTCGGCGCTGGAGGTGGTGGGCGGCGCGTCGCTGCTCGCGCTCGGCTGCTGGACGCTGCTGAGCGGCGTCCCGAGTGACCCGACCCACCACCACGGCGACGGGGTGACGCACTCGCACGACCTCACCGAGCACGGCCGCTCGGGCGCTGCCTCGGCGAGCGCGTCGCTGACCTCGAAGGGCCCCTTCTCGCTGGCCGCGGGAGCGCTCTTCGGTCTCTCGGGGGTGCGCGGCCTGGTGCTGGCGCTGCCGCTGATGGTGCAGCGCAACCCCGCGGTGCTGGTGGCGGGCGTGGTGCTCTTCGGGCTCGGTGTGCTGCTCTCGATGGTGCTGGTGGGCTACCTCACGCAGCGCATCGCGACCGCCGCGCACCGCGCCGAGAAGGGCCTGCGCGTGCTGGTGGGGCTGTCGTCGATGGCCTGCGGCGCCTGGTGGGTGATCGATCACATCGGCTGATGCGACGGCCCTTGCGCCCGGCGCGCCAGGGGCGCCAGGCTGCACGGGATGAAGAAGCAATCGATGGTGGTCCTGGTGGCGGCGATGGTGGGCGCGGGCTGCGGCGATCTCATCGAGGACATCCTCCCCTCCAGGGGGAGCTGTTCGACGGCCTCGCCCCGGACGTGCACCGACTACACGGGCGCCGCGTGGAGCGCTCCGGGCACCGGCAGCCAGACGTGCACCGCGGCGGGCATGGGGGCGACGTACTCCTCCGCGGCGTGCTCCGCGACCGGGCGCGTGGGCTCGTGCGTCGTCAACAGCGGGCAAAGCTCCGAGGTGGTGCTGCGCTTCTATCCGCCGAGCACGACGGCGACCGCGCAGGCCGCGTGCGGCCAGCAGCCGGGCTCGCGCTTCGTCGCCAACTAGCACCGTCTTTCACGGTCTGCGACGCCCTGCGCTATGGTCCGCGGGATGAACTCCGGCGCCGCCACCGTCACCGATGCGAGCGCCGTCGAAGCGCTCGCGCACGCGCTCCAGATCCACCCCCTCGTGGCGCGGGTGCTGGTCGGCCGGGGCTACACCCGACCCGACGCCACCCGATCGTTTCTCTCTCCGAAGCTCGCCGAGCTCACCCGCCCCGACGCGATGGCCGACCGCGACGCCGCCGCCGAGCGCCTCGCCGCCGCGGTGCGCGCGAAGGAGCGCATCGTGGTCTTCGGCGACTACGACGTCGACGGCATCACCAGCGCCGCGCTCATCACCCGCGCGCTGCGGGCCATGGGCGGGGACGTCTCCTGCCTCGTGGCCTCGCGCTTCGACGGGGGCTACGGGCTCTCCGACGCCGCCCTCGACCGGGTGCTCGCGCTCGACCCGAAGGTGCTCATCACCTGCGACTGCGGCACCTCCGACCACCCGCGCCTAGAGCGCGCCCGACAGCGCGGCGTCGACGCCATCGTGGTCGATCACCACAAGGTTCCGGACGAGGCGCTGCCGGTGGTGGCCTTCCTCAACCCGCACCGCTCCGACTGCCGCTTCCCCTACAAGCACATGGCCAGCGTGGGCCTCGCGTTCTCCATCGCCGCCGCGGTGCGCGCCCGCCTCGGCGTCGCCCTCGACCTGCGCGAGTACCTCGACCTGGTCGCCCTCGGCACCATCGCCGACGTCGCTCCGCTCGACGGCGACAACCGCACGCTCACCCGCCACGGCCTCGAGCGCATCGCCGACGGGCACGGCGGCCCCGGCGTGCGCGCGCTGCTCGCCGAGTCGAAGCTGCGCTTCCGCCTCGTGGCCCGCGACGTGGCCTTCTCGCTGGCGCCGATGCTCAACGCGCCCGGCCGGCTCGGGCCCGCCACGCCGACGCTCGAGCTGCTGCTGAGCGAGACCGACCGCGACGCCCAGCCGCGCGCCTTCGCCCTCGCCCAGGCCAACCTCCGCCGGCGGGAGATCTCCGCGCAGCTCGTCGACGCCGCCATCGCCCAGGCCCACGCGCTCCACGGCGACCATCCCCCCGCCGGGGTGGTGCTCGCGGGCGACGGCTGGCACGCGGGCATGGGCGGCATCGTCGCCGGACGCCTCGTGGAGCGGCTCCAGGCCGCGGTGTGCGTCATCGCCATCGAGGGCGACCTCGGCGTCGGGTCGGTGCGCGCCCCGAGGGGGACGAAGCTTTACGATGCCGTGTATGCCTGCCGCGACCTGCTGGTGGGCTTCGGCGGCCATGACGCCGCGGCCGGGGTGCGCATCCGCCCGGAGCGCATCGACGACTTCCGGGCGGCCTTCGCCGAGGCGGTCGCGAGGTCGGGAGGAACGCCGCAGCCCGAGCGCGCCCCGGAGGCCGAGCTCACGGAGGCGGACCTCACCGCGGGGCTCGCCCGCGACCTGCGCTCGCTCGAGCCCACCGGGGAGGGAAACCCCGAGGCGGTGGTCTCGCTGCGCGACGTGCGCCTCGGAGACGCGCGCCCCATCCAGGAGCAGCACCTGCGGCTGTCCTTCGTCGCGGGGCGACGGCAGGTGGCGGGCTTCTTCCGCGACGGCGTCTCGGCGCGAGCCCGGGGAGAACTCCCGGCGGCGCAGTCGAGGGTCGACGTGGTGGGCATCCTGCGCGCCGACCCGTGGACCGGACCCGACGCGGTGCAGCTCGACGTCCGCTCGGTCAGCCCGGCGCGGTAGCGGCTGGAGTTCGGAGTACGAGCGCGAGGCCGTCAGCGAGGAGTCCCCGGTACGAGCGCGAGGCCGTCATCAACCCGAGCCAGAGCCTGAGCGTCAGCGAGGGGGAGAGCCCTCTACCGTCGGCAGCGCGGTTCTCCGAACGCTGCGTTTTTCACGGGAATCACCGGAGATTCCGGACGCGTACTGCTGATGGCAGAGGGCTCTCCCCCTCGCTGACGCTCAGGGTCTGGCTCGGGCTGATGACGGCCTCGCGCTCGTACCGGGGACTCCTCGCTGACGGCCTCGCGGTCGTACTCCAGACGTCAGGGGAAAGGCGGAGGGAGAGCCCTTACTGGAAGTTCTGCACCGCGGTCGTGGCGCCGCCGCTGGTGTAGTAGCCGCACGCGACGCGGGTGTGGCTCGTCGACGACATGTTGAGATAGTGCCCGTGCGGCGGAGGACCGTAGAAGTCCCCGGGGCCCTCGTCCCACATCTGTTGAAGGCAGCCCGACACGGTGGAGGCGACGCTCCCCCAGCCGAGCCAGCCGGGGCACTCGTTCTGCCCTGATCCCGAGTTGCAGAGGCGCATCCGGAAGCCGTTGTGGGCGGTGCGCGTCTGCTGGTCGATCATCGCCTGGCTGTCGGCGCAGTCCTCGCCGTCGGTCCATCGTTGCAGCGGCGGGAGGCACTGGCACTCCCTGCGAAACTGGTTGATGCGGTCGACGCAGTCCTGGCGGTCATCGCCCGTCGTGGGCGGCACCGGCGGTCGACACCCTGCGATGGGCGTCGCCAGCGGACCGGCCGCGCACGCCGCGGGGACGCCGACGTCCACCGGGGCGACCACGTCGCGAGGGGGGGGGCCTGCGTCGCGAGGGGGTGTGCCGGTGTCCACGCGGATGGTCCCGCGGTCGCTGGGCGTCGGGGGCGCGTCGCGCGGCGGGGCAACGGCATCCATGGGCGCGCGGCCGAGGTCGACGGGCGGGGCGGCGGCGTCCTCGGGAGGCGCTGAAGGCTCGGTGCCGAGATGGCCCGTGCAGCCTGCGAGGCCGAGGGCGACGAGAGACAGCACCCGCGCGAGCCGGTGATTCATGGTGACGTCGAGGGTACACCCTCCGGCGCCGCTGGCGGCGCTACGGCCGCAGCACGCAGCCGCCGATCACCTCGCCGCGCCACTTCGCCTGCATCGCCTCCCTGAACTCCGCCAGCGGAAACACGTGCGACAGGTGCGGCCGCAGCGTGCCCTCCGCGGCCCACGCGAGCACGTACGCGAGCCGCGGCGGGCGCAGCGACGGGTCATGGATGGTCGAGATCACCGTCGGGCAGCCGAGCACGTCGAGGCCCTTCATCATGATCAGGTTGGTCGGGAGCTGGTTGGCGTTGGGCGCGCCGCGCATCCCCTTGCCGCGGGCCACGAAGGGCGTCGCGGCGAGATAGCGCAGGGCGCGATCGAGCTTCTCGAATCCGAAGTCGGCGAACATCTCCTCGCCGAAGGCCTGCAACACGCGCATACACTGGAACGCCACGTCGGCGGAGAGGAGCAGCGCCTTCTCGGAGTAGCCCTCAATGCCCACGATCTGTAGCAGTGTGTCGCTGGCGAACGACTCCGCCGCCAACGCCAACAACCTCATGGGAGCAAGCCAGTGACATATTCTCCTGTCGTCCTCCTCGGCTCCCTGGTCGTTTTGTCGTCCGCGGTGGTTGGCTGTGCGAGCACCGCGACTCCGTCGGGTGGTGCCGACGGTGGATTCCCCCTGACCGGCTCAGACGCGTCCGCCGATCGCCCCAACGATTCGACTCCTGTGGACGACGCGTCAGTGCGCAACGACGCTTCGCAACGCTCCTACGCGCCTCCGCCTTCGAGGTTGGTGGCGTCGGGAGAGACCACCTGCCTCCTGGATATTCGTGGTGAGCTCACTTGTTGGGGAATGAGCGCCGAGGCGCCCGCCGGCGAGATGACGCCTAGGACGGTGTTCATGGGCGATCCATTGACGAATTTCGGGGTAAGCCCGCGGGCTGTATTTGGCTTGCGAGCTGACGGCTCTGCCCTGAGCGTTGGGAACAATGCGTATGGACTTCAGGCGAGGGGTTCGGAAGCTCCGTTTCTGCCCGCCGGGCCCATCGCCGGAGTTGATTTCGTCTCGATCTCCGGGGGCCTCAGGACCGTTTGCGCGCTCGACCGTCGTCACGGGGTGTGGTGCTGGGGCCGAGCCGCCGATGGAATGACTGATCCCATCTTCACCGACCGCCGTGTCGCCACGCCAACCCGAATCGAAGGGCTTCCCGCCGCGGTGGCCGTCGTCGCAGCCTCTCAGGGAGCATGCGCGCTGACCACAGATGGGAGCGTGTTCTGTTGGGGTGACAATGCCGTCGGACAGTGCGGAGTGCCGCCGGGCGGGGGCGGTTTGCCTCTCGGGAGCCAGCGAATGCAGCCACCGCTGCGGGTGCCAGGGCTTGGTTCGGTCATCGAATTGGTGGGCAGCCTCAACTCCTTTTGTGCGCGTGAGGCCGACCACACAGTGCGCTGTTGGGGCAACGTGAACGCGTCGCTCGGCATCACCGATCCGGCGCTCGGTCACGTCAAGACGGTCGTCGACGTGCCCCTGGACGCGACAGCGTTGTCAGTGACGTGGGATCGAGTGTGCTACGTCCGGCGCGGAGGCATCGCGGAGTGTCGGGGCGCTCGAAACAATGCACAGCTGGGTGACGGCGTGCGCTCCGAGACCCCGGAACGACGCTTCGTGCCCATTACGCGATTCGTCGACATCGAAGAACTGGCCCTCGGGCTCGATCACTCCTGCGCTCTGCGCCGCGATGGGTCCGTCTGGTGCTGGGGTAGTCACCGTTCGGGTTCCGTCGATGGGGTGAGGCGCGAATTCCAGTTCGCGCTCGATCCGATCGAGGTGATTTCCGCGCGCTGAGGCTTCTGCCCCGGGGCGGGCGCCTCGCGGAGGCGTCGCGCGCGGCGGAGGTGGTGCGGTGCTGCTCCGCGGCGGTGGCTGAGTGCGACGGCAGCACTTGGGTTGACCCAAGTGACTCGCGCCTTCGTCGACGTGCGGAGTCCCTCCTGTTCGCGACCCCGCGCTACGGTCGCAGCACGCAGCCGCCGATCACGTCGCCGCGCCACTTCGCCTGCATCGCCTCCCGGAACTCCGCCAGAGGAAACACGTGCGAGATGTGCGGTCGAAGCGTGCCCTCCGCGGCCCACGCGAGCACGTACGCGAGGCGCGGCGGGCGCAGCGACGGGTCGTGGATCGTCGAGATCACCGTCGGGCAGCCGAGCACGTCGAGGCCCTTCATCATGATCAGGTTGGTCGGGAGCTGGTTGGCGTTGGGCGCGCCGCGCATCCCCTTGCCGCGGGCCACGAAGGGCGTCGCGGCCCAGCCCACGATGAGGTACCGCGCGCCGAAGCGCACGCAGCGCAGGCTCTCCACGGAGACGTCGCCGCCGACGCCGTCGTAGACCACGTCGACCCCCCGGCCGCCGGTGAGCGCCTTCACCTCGTCGCGGAAGGGCAGCGCCCCGTCGGGGCCGCGCGTGTGGATCACGTGGTCGGCCCCCTCTCGCTTCACCACCGCGAGCTTCTCCGAGGAGCGCCCGGTGGCGATCACCGTGGCGCCGAGGCGCTTCGCGAGGTGCACCGCGGCGAGGCCCGTGGAGCCCGACGCGCCGTGGATGAGCACGGTCTCGCCCGGCTGGAGCCGGCCGCGGGTGACGAGGCAGTGGTAGGCCGTCTCGTAGCTGCCCAGGAGGTTGCACGCCTGGTCGAAGGAGAGCTCGCCCGGCACCCGGTGCACGGCCTCGATGGGCGCGACGCCGTAGGAGGCGAAGCCCCCGTAGGCCTGGTAGTCGCCGAGCGATCGCGGACCGGCGAGCAGCCCGTCGACCAGCACCCTGTCGCCGAGCTCGACGCCCGCTGCGGCAGCGCCGCGCCAGACGACCGTTCCCGCGTACTCGAGGCCGGGCGTGTAGGGAGGCTTCGGGGGGTGCTGGTACTGCCCGCTGGTCATCAGCAGGTCGACCCACCCGACCGAGGCGCTCGCGATGGCGATGAGGACGTCGCGCTCGCCCAGCGTCGCAGGATCAGGGGCGGGCATCGCGACGAGCGCGGCGTGCTGGGCGATGGCGTCGAGCGGCGCTTCGCCGAGCTCGGAGAGGAGGACGCGGTGGCCGGGGGGGAGGGTCATGGCGGGGAGCGACTCTGCCACGACGGACCGCAGCCCGGGCATGTGAGCGGAGGGCCTACGGGTGGGCGGCGACGAGGTCGCGATGGCGGCGCCAGGGCGAGTCCTCGGTGGCGGGACGGGCGAGGCGACGGCAGCGCTCGATCTCGTTGGAGAAGGCGCCGACGTAGCCGACGGCGACGAGGGTCCACGCGGGAGCGAGCACGAAGTTGATCGCAGGCATGAGCGTACAGAACAGCCCCACCACCAGCAGTACCGGGAAGAGGACGACACCCAGCACGGCCCAGAACGTTGCGCTGTTGGTCATTGGAGCACCTCCACCCTCAAGCATGGAGCCGCCCCGGTGAACCCACCAGCCGCCATCGAGGCCACCGGTAGCTCGTCGAGGGTTCAGTCTCTCACGTTGATCGTCGGCAGCCCCCGCGCCACCAGGGTGTCAGAGAGCGCCCGGTGCTCCAGCGAGCCCTCGCGGCAGCGGGTTCGCCGCTCGTCGTCGCCGATGTTGGCCAGCATCGCGTTGACCCGCATCCAGGCCTTCACGTAGGCCTCGTCGGCCTCGCCGCGACGCCCCAGCCTCGCCAGCACGTCGGCGTAGACCCAGCGCACGAACACGTCGCCGTCCTCCAGCGTGACCCCGGCGTCCAGGAGCGTCACGGCCTCCTTCGCGGGGGCGAAGGCCCCGTCGCCGTCGCGGTGGAGGAGCAGCAGCCGGGCGTGCGCCGCGCGCAGGAGGCAGCGCAGCGGGGCGTCTCCTCGGCCCTCGTCGGAGGACATCGCGAGCCACCGGAGCGAGGCCTCGGCGGGAGGGACGCGGAGGTCGAAGCCCTCGATCCAGGCGGTGTAGACCCGAGAGCGGGTGGCGATGCGGGAGAGGCCGTGTCGGGAGGCGAGCCCGAGCGCCTGGGCCTCGACGCGCAGCGCCTCGGCGCCGTCGCCCCGGCGGGCGAGCGCCACGCCCAGGTGCTGCAGCGCCACGGTCTCGTAGAGCGCCATCCCCAGGCGCCGGGCGTCGTCGCGGGCGCGCTCCAGGCGCTGCACCGCGCGGGCGTGATCGCCCAGCCGCGTGAGCACCCGCCCCTCGGCGATGGCCGCCTGGAACATCCTCGGCAGGTCGCCGTCGCGCTGCGATCGGTCGAGGGCCTGCTCGCACGCGTCGCGGGCCTCCTCCAATCGCTGCAGTCCCAGCAGCGCCCCGCCCACCACCGCGTCGGCGAGCGAGCGCGCGGCGTCGCGGTCGGCGCGAGGGGTGCGGGCGTCGTTCATGGCGGCGTGGGCGAGCTCGAGGGCGTCGCGGGCGATGCCCCGCTGGGTCATCAGGTGCGCCTGGCGAAGCGTCGCCGAGAGCCAGAGCGCCGGGGGCACCTCGTCGTCGCCTGGCCCTCTCGAGATGGCCGCGGCGCGGGCGCAGGCCACCTGGAGCACCGAGAGCCCCGCGTCGATGCGGCCCTGCAGCGTATGGCCGTTGGCCACGCAGAGGGCCACCCGCAGCCGCTGCGCCGCGCTCGCCCCGGGGATGGACTCCGCCGCGCGGGCGTCGTCGAGGGCCGTGGCGCTGTCCGCGAGCGCGAAGGAGGCGTCGGCGCGGACGCAGAGCGTCTCCCGGCGCTCGTCGGGAGGGGGCGACCCGGCGAGGGCGCGGGTGGCGTGCTCCAGCGCGGCGTGGAAGGCCTGGTCGCGCAGGGCGTCGCGGGCGGCGCGCAGCCACCAGGGGCGGGCGAGCTCGGGCTGCCCGGCGAGGTCGTGGTGGCGGGCGATGAGCGCGGGGTCGGTGCGCTCACGGGCCGAGAGCCAGGCCGCCACGCGGGCGTGGAGCGCTCGGCGGTCGTCGTCGAGCAGCGTCGCGTAGGCGGCGTCGCGGACGAGGTCGTGGCGGAAGGCGTACTCGATGGTTCCGGCGATGCGGGAGGCGGGGCGGGGGGCGACGAAGCCCTGCGCGGAGAGCACCCGCAGCGGGCGGTCGAGCTGCGTCTCGGGCTGGGCGCCCACCAGCGAGGCCAGGCCGTCGCGCCAGAAGACCGCGCCGAAGACGCTCGCCGCCCGGACGATGCGCCTCGCCTCGGGGTCGAGCCCGTCGAGCCGGAGCTGCACCGCCGAGAGCGCCGCGGTGGGGAGCTCGACGCGGGGACCCTGACCGGGCTGGCGCTCCGCGGCGTCGCGTACGATCCCCAGGAGCTCCTCGAGGAAGAGGGGGTTGCCGCCGCAGCGGGCGGAGAGGTCGGAGCGCAGCCGGGGGTCGTCGAGGGCCCCGAGGCCCCGGGCGGCGAGCGACTGCACCACCGAGGGGGCGAGCGGAGGGAGCGCCAGGTCGACGCGGGGGTGGGCGCTCCAGATGCGCCCCAGGCGGGCGAGGGACTCGGGCTCCGGGCGGGTGAGGGCGAGCACCACCAGGGCCGCCATCGGCAGCGCATCGAGGATCGAGGCGACCACCTCCAGCGTCGACCCGTCGATCCACTGGGCGTCTTCCAGCAGCAGCAGCGCGGGGCTGCTGGTGTTGGTCGCGCGGATGAGCCCCAGCAGCGAGCGCAGCAGCCCGTCGCGGAAGAGGTCGGGGTCGCGCCTCGCCGCGCGCATCACGCTCCCCTCGGCCCGGAGCGGCACCCTCGCGATGTCCGCGAGGAAGCCCAGCGAGGTCTCGTCGAGGGCGCCGTCCACCAGGTGTTCGAGCCGCGCCCGCTGGGCCTCCGGGGTGGCGCCCTCCTGGATGCCCGCGCGCTCCCGCAGCGCCCGCCCGACGGCCCCGAGGGGGGTGTGGCTCGCCAGCAGGTCGCCCCGCAAGGTGAGCAGCGGCGCCGCGCCCGGCTCGACGTCGAGCGAGCGGTCGGAGAGCAGCCGGGAGATCACCTCGCGGGCCAGCGTGGACTTCCCGATGCCGGGCTCGCCCTGCACCAGCAGCACCGTCGGCCGCCGCTGCGCCCAGGCCTCGCGCACCCGGGAGAGCGTGAGGGCGATGGCCTCGTCGCGGCCTGGCAGCGTGCCCTCATCGTAGAGCTGCGACCGGGGCGGAACCGAGTGCAGCCGCTCGAGGTCGCGCCCGATGCGCTGGCCCTCGCGACGGGCCTCGGTCTCGAAGCGCCCGCCGAGCGCCACCGCCGTCGCCGCGTCGACCAGCAGCTCTCCCTCCGCCGTCGCCGCCAGCAGGGACGCCGCGCGGGAGAGCGCCGGGCCCTCCAGGGCGTCGCCGAGCCTGCGGGAGAGGCCCGTCACCACCACCACGCGCAGCCCCCGGCCCTTCACCGCGGCGGCCGCCCGCACCGCCCGCACGGCCTCGTCGCCGCGCAGCCGGTGGTCGCCGAAGACCGCGCGGATGCCGTGCTCCCCGTCGCGCTCGATGCTCGCGCCCCGCTCGGTGAGCGTCGCCGCGGCCTCGGTGAGCAGCCCCCGCGCGCCGTCGTGGGCGGCCCTCACCAGCGCCACCACGCGCACCCGCTGCTCGCTGCGCCCCAGCAGCGACGCCTCGGGAACACCATCAGGCCGGGTGGTCACCAGCTCGAGGACGGCGCTCACCTCCTCGACGAACTCCACGACGCCGACGGGCCTGCGCGACGGGTCCTTGGAGAGCGCGCGCTCGAGCAGGGACTCGAGGGCGGCGGGCAGGTCGGGGCGCAGCTCGCGCAGCCTCGGCGGCGGGTCGCGCGCGATGCGCTGGAGCACCGTGCGCGTGTCGATGCCCTGGAAGGGGCGGAAGCCCGTGAGCAGCTCGAAGAAGACCACCGCGAGGGCGTAGAGGTCCGAGGCGGGCGAGGGCTCCTCGCCGCGGAGCTGCTCGGGCGAGATGTAGAACGGGCTCCCGACGACGGTGCCCACGCGGGTGAGGGCCATGTCCCCTTCGCCGATGGCGATGCCCAGGTCGATGACCTTCACCACCGCCCCCTCCGGGCTCGCCGCCAGGAAGAGGTTGGCCGGCTTCACGTCCCGATGGAGCACCCCCACCGCGTGCAGCGCCGCGAGGCCGAGGGCGCTCTCCTGGAGCATCCGCAGCGCCGACCAGTCGCCCGGGCGCTCTCGCTCGATGGCCGCCTCGACGGTCTCGCCCGCCAGCCACTCGGTGGCCAGGTAGAGCCGGCCCTCCTCGTCGACGCCGTGGTCGACGTAGGCCACCACGTTGGGGTGGTCGAGCTCCGACAGGATGCGCGCCTCCCGCTCGAAGCGGGCGCGGGCCGTGGCGTCGTCGCGGTCGATGCGCAGTCGCTTGAGGGCGATCTCCCGGCCGGTGAGCGGGTCTCGGGCGCGGTGAACCTCGGCGGACCCTCCGCTGGCGACGCGCTCGTCTAGAAGAAACCGGCCGACCCGAACGCTCATCGTTGCCTCGGACTCCACTAGCACGGACGACCGTCGCTTCGATGCGGCCCGGTCAGAAACTGGCGCTCCCCCGCGCTGCCCTGCTAGCGGCCGAAGGATGGGTCGCTTCCGGTTGCTCCTGGTCGCTGCGATGCTCTCGGTCTCTGTCGGCTGCGCTCGCCCGCCGAGGACCGCCTACACCTTCGACAACCAGGCGGGCGGCTGGGAGGTCTCCGCGCACGAGCAGCAGCGCACCTACTCGCTGGAGCGCTACTCCCACGCGGTGCACGGCGAGCGCCTGGAGCTGTTCGAGGTGCGCGCTCCCGCGCCGGCCACCACCAGCGACGCCTTCAACGCCCAGCCCAACGGCCCCCGGGGGCTGCCTCCGCTCGCTTCTCCCAGCGGGGTCGACCGCGCCGTCGGCGACGAGGTGCTCTCCGGCACCGTGGGCTACTGGGTCGCGCAGCGAGGCCACGACGACGGCGCCGAGCTGCAGGCCGCGGTCTTCGTCGTGCCCCGAGGGCGGCGCTTCTTCGTGGTGAGGATGTCCTCCAGCGAGGACGAATTCGGCCAGCTTCAAGCCTGGGTGCGCGACCTCGTGCTGCGCAACCTGCGCTTCCCCGCCCCGACCTCCTGAGCGGTCGCGCGCCGCCCGGGAGTTGCGGTAGAGCACCGGGGGTCATGAGCCCATCCCCGGTCGAACTCCGTCTCCGTAAGCCTGTCGAGCGCGCCATCGCCGGGGGCCACCCCTGGATCTACCGCGACGCCCTGCTCCCCTTCGAGGCCCCCGCGGGGTCGATCGCGACGGTGCGCGACGGCGCCGGGCGCTTCGTGGCGCGGGGCCTGGTCGACGGCGACGCCATCGGGGTGCGGGTCTTCACCACCCGCGACGAGGCGCTCTCGAAGGAGCTCATCGCGCTCCGCTTCGCGAGGGCGATCGAGCTGCGGCGCCTGGTGGTCCCGGCGGACACCGACGCGTGGCGGCTGCTTCACGGGGAGGGCGACCGGCTGCCGGGCTTCACCTGCGACCGCTACGGCGACGCGGCGGTGCTGGGGCTCGACGGCCCGGGCGCCGAGGCGCAGTGGCCGCTGGTGCGAGAGGGGATGCGGGAGGGCCTCGCCGCGCTCGGCGTCCGCACGCTGCTCCTTCGACGGCGGGGGCCCGACGGGGCGAGGGTCGAGGTGCTGGAGGGGGACCTCGGCGAGGCGGTGCGCAACGTCCGGGAGCGGGGGATGGTGCTCCGCGGAGACCTGCTGCACGGCCAGAAGACGGGGCTCTTCCTCGACCAGCGGGAGTCGCGGTACCGGGTGCGCTCCATCGCCTCGGGGCTGAGGGTGCTCAACCTCTACTCGTACACCGGAGGCTTCTCCGTGGCGGCCGGGCTCGGCGGCGCGAAGTCCGTCACCAGCGTGGACATCGCCCCCGGCGCGATCGCCCTCGCCAACGAGACCTGGGCCGCCAACGGGCTCTCGGCCTCGACGCACGAGGCGGTGGTGGCCGACGTTCCGGCGTGGATACAGCAGGCCACGAAGGAGCGCCGTCGCTTCGACCTGGTGATCGCCGACCCGCCGAGCTTCGCGCCCAGCGACGCCGCGCTCCCGGCGGCCCTCAAGAGCTACCGCGCCCTGCACGCGGCGTGTCTGGGCCTGGTCGCCTCCGGGGGCTGGTACCTCGCGGGGAGCTGCTCCAGCCACGTCACCCGGGAGCTGTTTCTCGACACCCTCGACGAGAGCGCCTCGCGGGCCTCGAAGGTGCTCCAGGTGATCGACGCCTGGGGGGCGCCCGGCGACCACCCGCGCCTGCTGGCCTTCCCCGAGGGCGACTACCTGAAGAACGTCCTGATGCGGGTGACCGATTGAGCCCGCGGGCCTCGACGCTCGCCTTCGCCCTGGCGCTCGGCCTCGGGTGCCCTTCGCTCGCGCGGTCGCAGCCGCAGTCGCAGGCCGCCCCCAACCTCGCGACCGGCGCCGCGGTCGAGGAGGACGACAGCGGCGACAGCGCGCTCCCCGACCCGGCGGCCTCGCCCGCGGGCGACCGGGGGCCGGTGACGGTGGTGGCGCTGCTGCCGCCGGGGGAGGTGATCGCCCGGGGGCAGGGGGTGACCGTCACCGCGGGCGAGCTCTACGCCGCGCTCTCCGACGCGCCCCCGTCGCTGCTGCGCCGCTACGCGCAGGAGCCCGCCGCGCTGGCGGCGCTCGTCGACCGGATGGTGAGCGACCGGCTGCTGGCGGCCGAGGCGCGCCGGGTGGGGCTCGACCGCGACGCGGTGGTGATGGCGGCGCTCGAGCGGGCGCTCGTGTCGCGCTTACGGTCCACGGTATTGAACGTGCGGGCAGGGGGCACCGAGGCGGTCACCGACGAGGACGTGCGGCGCTGGTACGACGCGCACCCCGACCGCTTCCACATCCCAGAGCGGCGGCGGGCGAGGGCGATCTTCTTCACCGACCGGGCGGAGGCGGCGAGGGTGCTGCGGCTCGCGCTCCTGCGTCGCGGGCGGCGCTACCGCAACGACTTCCGGGCGCTCGCGGCGCAGCACAACGCCGCGGCCGACCTGCGGGCGACCCGTGGCGAGCTGCACGAGGTGGCGCGCACCCCGTGGCCCTACGCGGTGCCGCTCGACCCGCCGGTGCGGGACGCCCTCTTCTCGGCGCTGCGCGAGGGCGACGTGGTGCCCCGGGTGGTCGAGGGCGCGTGGCAGGGGGTGCCGGGCTTCTTCGTGCTGCGCTACGTGGCGCGGCGCGGCGCCATCGAGCGCTCGCTGGACGACTCTCGCGAGTGGGTGCGCCACCGTATCGTGCTCGAGCGCCGGGTGGCGGCCGAGCAGGCGGAGGTTGAACGGCTCGCGGCGGCGGCGCATCTCACGCGGCAGCCGATCGACCGCGCGGTGCGCTTCGATCCAGGGCCCGGGAGTGACCCTCGCGCGCCTCGAATTGACACCCCGGCGGGCGGAAGGTAATCGCTCGCACCGGCGTCTAGTAAAGCGACGCCATTTCCATCAAATTCTCCAACAGGAACGATTCATGGCACGCACCCAGTTCACCTCCGAGTCGGTCAGCGAAGGTCACCCGGACAAGGTCTGCGATCAGGTCTCCGACGCGATCCTCGACGCGATCCTCACGGAAGATCCGACGGCCCGCGTCGCCTGCGAGACGATGGTCAAGACCGGCTTCGTGGTCATCGCCGGTGAGATCACCACGACGGCGCGAATCGAGTTCCCGGACGTCATCCGCGCGGTGGTGAAGGACATCGGGTACACCAGCTCGGACATGGGCTTCGACGGCTCGACCTGCGCCATCTTCACGGCCGTCGAGCGCCAGAGCCCGGACATCGCCCAGGGCGTGAACGAGGGCGAGGGCGAGCACCACGAGCAGGGCGCCGGCGACCAGGGGATGATGTTCGGCTTCGCGGTCGACGAGACCCCCGAGCTCATGCCCGCGCCGCTCCACTACTCGCACATGCTCACCCGCAAGCTCGCCGAGGCCCGCAAGGCCGGCCTCGTCGACTGGCTCCGCCCGGACGCGAAGAGCCAGGTGACCGTCGACTACGAGAACAACGTCCCGGTGCGCATCAACACCGTGGTGGTCTCGACGCAGCACTCTCCCTCGGTCACCCAGTCGACCATCAAGGAGTTCGTGCGCGAGGAGATCATCAAGAAGCACCTCCCGGCGAACCTGCTCGACGGCGACACCCGCTACTTCATCAACCCGACCGGCCGCTTCGTCATCGGCGGCCCGATGGGCGACTCCGGGCTCACCGGCCGCAAGATCATCGTCGACACCTACGGCGGCATGGGCCGCCACGGCGGCGGCGCCTTCTCCGGCAAGGACCCGACGAAGGTCGACCGCAGCGCGGCCTACTACGCCCGCTACATCGCCAAGAACATCGTGGCCTCGGGCGTCGCCCGCCGCTGCGAGGTGCAGATCGCGTACGCCATCGGCGTGGCCCAGCCCGTCGGCGTCTACGTCCAGACCTTCGGCACCAGCGCCGTGCCCGAAGAGCGCCTCGCCGCCTACGTGCACCAGCACTTCGACATGCGCCCCAAGGCGATCATCGAGCAGCTCAAGCTGCTCCGCCCGATCTACCGCCCCACCGCGGCGTACGGCCACTTCGGGCGCACCGAGGAGACCTTCACCTGGGAGCGCACCGACCGCGCGGACGAGCTCCGCAAGGCCTTCGGCTGATCGCTCCCCTCCCTCCGCTCACGACCGCGGTGGCGGACTTCCGTCGCCGCGGGTACGTTCCCGCCCCGTGAGCGCCGACGACGAACACCCCTCCGCCGACGCGTCGCTCCAGCGACCTCGCGCGATCCCGCTCACCGCCGCCGCCACCATGGCCTTCGCCTTCTTCGGCGTCCAGCGCGCCGAGGCGCAGCTCACCCTCGCTCGGGTCGCGCAGCTCCCGCCTCCGCACGACCTCCCCGGCGCCGTCGTCTACGCCACCTGGCGCACCGCGCAGGACCACCGCCGCCTCTCCTCCGCCGCCGACGTCAGCACGCTGCTCGTGTCGGTGCTGCTCTTCATCGCCGGCAGCCGCGTGCTCTTCCGCCCCCGCGGCGGCGGCTGGCTCTGGCGCCAGGCCCTCCTCGGCAGCGTGCTGGTCGGCGGGCTCACCGTGGGCGTCGACCACGCCCTGCGCGCCGGCCGCATCGCCGCGCTCCGCTCGCTGCTCACCCGCGCCGCCACCCGCATCCCCCTTCCGACGGGGCTGAGCGTCGACGAGGTGGGCAGCATGACCTTCGGCATCAGCATCGCGGCGTCGTGGGTCAGCCTCGCGCTGCTCTGCGCCGCGCTCTTCTACGCCACGCGCCCGCGGGTGCGGGCCTACCTCGACGCCTGAGTTTTACCCGATCGGGTAAGCGCCCTCCGAGCGCCTGGAGAATCAGGCCGCGCGAGAGCGCTTGGGCCCGGTCACCTTCACCGGGAAGAGACCCCTCAGGTCATCCACGCTGGTGGGCGCAGGGATGATCCACTGGGCCACGTTGCCGTGCGTCGTGCACAGCCACACGCGACCCCGCCAGCGGACCATCGGGCCCTCCTGGGTCTTGCACACCGCGCACACCGTCTTGACCTGTCGGGCTGCCATCGGCGGGACACCACCACGGGCCTCACAGCACCTTCAAGGGCTTGACACCCACTTCGCGGAAGATCGTCCCAACCCCGCGATTTCGCGTGTGTCGATTTGCCAGGACGGGCCTTGTACCTCGCGCTCCGATGTGAACCCGCCGACCCTCCGACCGCTGCGCGCACCGACTGATTGACGCGGTCGCGCGCTTCAAACTACGGTCCGCGCCGCCATGCGCCGAGTGATCCGTCCGGGCCTTCTTGCCGCCTTCGCTGCCACCCTCAGCCTCGCGTCGCCCGCCGCCGCGCAGGACGGCCTCCGCGAGTCCAACGGCGGGGGCTTCGACCTCCGACTGTTTCGACCCGCGGTGGACTCCAAGGGACTCATCACCCTCAACGGCACCGACATCCTCGGCGCCGGGGGCTTCTCCTTCGGGCTCACGCTGGACGTCGGCACCGCGCTCGGCCGCATCGGCCTCGGCAACTCCGGCCTCGTCAGCCAGATGATCACCGGCAACTTCTCCGCCAACCTCGGCATCGCCAACCTGCTGGTGGTGGGCGTCCAGCTGCCGATCCATTTCGTGGGCGGCCCGGGCAACACGCCCGACGCCACGGGCATGGGCGTGGGCTCCAACGGCATCGCGCTGAGCGAGTACAACCCCACCTCCGCCAACCTCGATTTCCAGGGCCTCGGAGACATCGTGCTGCACGCCAAGCTCCGCTGGCTGCGCGCGGAGTACTGGCCCGTCGGCCTCGCGGTGGTGCTCCAGGCGGGCATCCCGGTGATGGGCGGCTCGCGCCGCTTCGCGGGTGAGCCCGCGCCGTGGGTGTGGCCCTCGGTCGCCGTCGAGCGCCGCTTCGGCCGGCGCTTCCGCCTCGCGGCCAACCTCGGGCTGCGCCTGCCCTTCGGCACCGGGTCGACGCTCACCCCCGCGGACTCCGTGGGCACGCAGCCCGGCAACGCCATCACCTACGGCCCCTCGCTCACCGCGGGCGTGGGCTTCTCGTTTCGCGCGAGCTCGGTCATCGATCTCATGGTCGAGACCTACGGGGCGCAGTACCTCAACGGCTTCGCCAACGCCGGTCGCACCACGCCCTTCGAGGCCGTCGGCGGCGTGAAGATCTTCGTCGACCGCAACTCGTACCTCACCCTCGGCGCGGGCGGCGGGTACACCAGCGGCCTCGCCGCGGCGGGCTTCCGGGGCTTCGTGGGCTTCGTGTTCGAGCCCTCCATCGGAGACACCGACGGCGACGGATACCGCGACGACGTCGACCGCTGCCCCCTCGAGCCCGAGGACTTCGACAACTTCGAGGACGAGGAGGGCTGCCCCGAGCCGGACAACGACCGCGACGGCATCCTCGACGTCGACGACCAGTGCCCGCTGGTGCCCGAAGACCGCAACGGCCAGCAGGACTCCGACGGCTGCCCCGACGCCGACGTGCAGGACCGCGACGGCGACCAGATCGCCGACAACGTCGACCAGTGCCCCGACGACCCGGAGGACCGCGACAGCTTCGAGGACGAGAACGGCTGCCCCGACCCGGACAACGACTCCGACCAGATCCTGGACACGGACGACCTGTGCCCCAACGAGCCCGAAGACCGCGACGGCTTCGAGGACGACAACGGCTGCCCCGAGCCGGACAACGACCGCGACGGCATCCTCGACGCGGCCGACCACAGCGCCGCGGGCCTCGACTGCCGCAACGAGCCCGAGGTCTTCAACGGCCTCGAGGACGAGGACGGCTGCCCCGACTCCGGCTCGCTCACCCGCGTGGGCAACGTGATCCAGCTCCGCGACCCGATCTCCTTCGAGACCGACAGCGCGCAGATCATCGACAACGAGAGCAACAACCGCATCCTCGGCGAGATGGCCAACCTGCTGAACAACAACGCCGACCTGCAGCAGGTGGAGGTCGAGGGTCACACCGACGAGCGCGCCCCCGACGACCACAACCTCCAGCTCTCCCGCGACCGCGCCAACAGCGTGGTGCAGGCCCTGGTCGGCCGAGGCGTCGCGGCCACCCGCCTCGTGGCCGCCGGCTACGGCGAGCTCTGCCCGGTCGACCCTCGCTCCAACGCCGAGGCGTGGGCCCGCAACCGCCGCGTGCAGTTCATCATCACCCGCACCCGCGTCGACGGCCGCACCACCGCCTCGGTCGGCTGCCCCCGCGGGCGCCAGTACATCCCCGCCTCGGTGGGAGCTCCCAGCCGAGGCGATCAATAGTCGTCGCAGGCGTCTGTACAAGACGCGCGCGATGCGATAGTTGAGCGCGCATGAGCTCCCCTCAAAATCCGCGGGCCGTCCGCAAGCTGAAGCACCGTCGTCGCACCAAGGAAGCCCGTCTCCGCCGCCAGGCGGCCGCCGTGGCGACCCCCGCGACCGTGCCTGCGGCCACCTGATTCCTCCCTCCACAACCCCCTCACCACCGAAACGACCCCCCTCGTCCCTCGCTCCCGGCGCACAGCCCGGATGAGAGGGACGAGAGGGGTCGTGACGTTCGTACGGTAGGCGACCCGGTGACGCCGCCGTGGCAGGACGGGCAACCCTGCGCGACGTCACCGTCGGAAGGTTCGCGCCGGGCGGCGGGGGTGGGTATCGTCGCGCCGCGAAGAGGGTGGGAGCTTCCCCCTGAACTCTGCTGGAGAACCGAAGATGTCGACGACGCTGACTCGCCGTGAACTGTTGCAGTGTGTTGGGGCCGCGGGCCTCGTGGCCGCCGGCTGCTCGGACGATCCCGCGCCCGCAGCGACGGACGCCGCCGTGGGCGACCTCGGCGCGGACTCCGGCGCAGGGACCGACGCGGGCTTCGACGCGGGCAAGAGCACCCCCGACGCAGGCGTCGACGCGGGCCGGGACGTGCCCCGGGGGGACGCCGAGACGCGCAGCGGGACGGTGTTTCTTCACGGCGTGGCGAGCGGCGACCCGCTGACCGAGGCGGTGATTCTGTGGACCAGGGTGACGCTCCCGGCGGGGATGACCGGCGACGTGATGGTCACCTGGGAGGTCTCCCGCACCGTCGACTTCGCGGCCGTCGCGGCGATGGGCAGCTTCACCACCAACGCCGCGCGGGACTACACCGTGAAGGTCGACGCGACGGGCCTCACCGCGGGGACGACCTACTACTACCGCTTCCGCGCCAGCGGGATGACCTCCCCGGTGGGCCGCACCCGCACCGCGCCCACCGGCGCCGTCGACCGCGCCCGCCTCGCGGTCGTGTCGTGCTCGAGCATGGGTCACGGGTACTTCCACGTGTACCGCGCGCTCTCCCGCCGGCTCGACCTCGACGCCATCGTGCACCTCGGGGATTACATCTACGAGTATGGCAACGGGCAGTACGGCGACGTGCGGCAGTACGACCCGCCGACGGAGATCGTCTCGCTCTCCGACTACCGCCGCCGGCACGCGCACTACAAGCGCGACGCCGACCTGCGCGCGGCGCACCAGCAGCACCCCTTCATCGCGGTCTGGGACGACCACGAGTTCGCCGACAACTCCTGGGAGGGCGGCGCGGAGAACCACAAGCCCATGACCGAGGGCGAGTGGGCGGCGCGCAAGGCCGCCGCGGAGCAGGCGTACTTCGAGTGGATGCCCATCCGCGAGCAGAGCGACCGGCGCGTCTACCGCCGGCTGCAGTTCGGCTCGCTCATCGACCTGGTGATGCTCGACACGCGCGTCTGGGGCCGTCAGATGCAGACCGCCGGGATGACCCCGCCCTTCAACGACCCGATGAGGACCATCCTCGGGGCGGCGCAGGAGCAGTGGTTCCTCGAGCAGATCATGACCTCGCGCGCGACCTGGAAGCTGGTCGGGCAGCAGGTGATGATGGGGCAGCTCCCGCAGTTTCTGAACACCGACGCGTGGGACGGCTACCCCGCGGCGCGCGCCCGCTTCTTCTCGCTGCTGCGCACGATGCGCATCAACGACGTGGTGGTGCTCACCGGCGACATCCACTCGTCCTGGGCGATGGACCTCACCGAGACCCCGACGGACGCGGCCTCGTACGACCCCATGACCGGGCGAGGCTCGCTCGCCGTGGAGTTCGTCACCCCGGCGATCACCTCCCCGGGCTTCCCCCCCGGCGTCGTGACCAACACCGCGCAGACTCTGCTCGCCCGCAACACGCACATGAAATACTTCGACCTGGTGCGCCGCGGGTACATCATCCTCGACGCGACCCCGGCCCGGCTCCAGGCCGCGTTCTTCCACTACGAGCACGGGGCGACCTTCTCCCCCGACGCGGCGACGGACAGCTTCTCCGGCGCCTTCTCGACGGTGCCCGGCCGCAACCACCTGGAGCGCGACTCCATGGCCGCTCCGGCGCGCGCCGACGCCCCCGCCGCCGCGCCCGCCGAGGTCGCGTGATGCGGGACAATTCCCCGCTGGCCTCGTAGTCTCCGAGCGCTGTCACCGCCATGTGGATCGCCCATGATTTTCGCGCCGCCCGGAGGAGCGCGCCCACCGCCCTCGCCATCGGCAACTTCGACGGGGTGCACCGTGGGCACCGGCACCTGCTCGACCGCGTCGGGGCCGCCGCGCGGGCCTTCGGCGGCGAGTCCGTCGCGCTGACCTTCGACCCGCACCCCACGAGGGTGCTGGCGCCGGACCGCGCATCGCCGCTGGTGGTGGGGCTCGACCGCAAGCTGGAGCTGCTGCGAGGCACCGGCGTCGACGCGGTGGTGGTGCAGCGCTTCGACCTCTCCTTCGCGTCGCAATCACCGCAGGAGTTCGCCGAGCAGGTGGTGCTGGGCCTGCGGGCGAGGGAGGTCTTCGTGGGCGAGGACTTCCACTTCGGGCGCAACCGCGAGGGCAACGGCGCCACGCTGGTGGCGCTCGGAGAGCAGCTCGGGTTTCGCGCGCACGTGGTGGCGCCGCTGGAGGAGGCTTCGGTCCCGGTGAGCTCGTCGCGGGTGCGCCGCGCCCTCGCGGACGGCGACCTCGCGCTGGCGAAGACCCTCCTCGGGCGCGACTACGACCTCGACGGGCTGGTGATCACCGGGCACCAGCGGGGGCGCACGCTCGGGTTTCCGACGGCCAACCTCGCGACGGAGTGCGAGGCCCTGCCCAGGGACGGGGTCTACGCCGTGAGGGTGACCGTCCTCGGGGCCGACGGCCCGAAGGACCACCCGGCGGTCATGAACATCGGGTCGCGGCCGACGTTTCGCGCGGGGCGCAGCCTGGAGGCGCACCTGCTGGACGCGGACGTCGACCTCTACGGCCGCACGCTGCGGGTGACCTTCGCGGCGAGGCTGCGGGACGAGCGCCGCTTCGAGGGCATCGACGCGCTGAGGGTGCAGATCATGGCGGACGTCGCCGCGGCGCGCGTCACGCTGGGCGGATAAAAGGCTTCAGGGAGGATCTACGATGAGCAGGGCGAACGACGAGGCGGTGACCTTCGAGGACGAGGACGGCGAGGCCAACGTGCTGTCGCCGGAGTTCGCGACGGCGACGATGGGCCACGTGCTGCTGGGGCAGGGGCAGAGGGACGCGGCGCGGGAGGTGTTTCGCACCGTGCTCGCGAAGGATCCGCACGACGCCGAAGCCCGGCGGGGCATGCGGCTGCTCGGCGAGCCCGTGAGCGAGGGGAGCGTCTCGGCCTCGGTGATGAGCGCGGTGACGCACGCGGTCGCCCACGCGGTCGACCCGACGACGGTGTACGCGCGGTGGTCCGTCGGGCACTCGGGCGAGGGCGCGCAGCAGACGCTGGTGATCGTCTCCCTCTGGGTGGAGGGCCACAGGCTCCGGCGCGACGAGCGCGAAGAGCCCACCGGGCCGGGCTCGGGGGAGTGGTTCGTGCGCGGGCTGCGCGCGGGGGCCACGCACCACCTCGCGGTGGGGCATCGCACCCCCAGCGGCTTCACCCCGCTGGTCACCATGGGCCCGGTGCACACCCCGGGGGCGACCCCGAGCCATCGGGTCGCGACGGAGCACGGCGCCGTCGGCCGACACCATGAAGAGACGCTCTTCGAGGAGGCCCTCGACGCCTGGCAGAGCACGGTGATGCCGAGCTCGTAGTCCCCGCCGCCGCCACCCCCGCCGCCACCGCCGCCACCCCTCTGCGGCGACGCGAAACCCCTGTCTTCCAAGCCTCGCGTGCGATGGCCCCGTCGCTGCAAACCACGCGGCCATGACCCTCCCCTCCCGATGGCTCCAAGGCCTGCTGGCCGCGCTGCTCGTCGCCCTCCTCGCCTCCCCGGCGAGCGCCGACGAGCCCTCCTGGCTCTCCTCGCCGGTGGTGTGGGAGGCCACCCGCCGCGCCGTGCTCCGCGCGGGCCTCGACGACGCGTCGGTGCGCTCGCTCGCCCGGAGGGCGAGGGCGGCGGCGTGGCTGCCGGAGGTGTCGCTCCACGCGGCGAGGGGCCTCGGGGCCAACAGCACCCTGGTCACCAACGCCAGCGACCGGCTCGCCATCGCCGAGTCGCTGACCCTCGACGTGCGGCTGCGCTTCGACCTCGACCGGCTGCTCTTCGACAGCCAGGAGGTGACGCTCCTTCGCCTCGCGGACCAGCGCGCCGAGCAGCGGCTCGCCCTGGAGCGAGGCGTCATCGACCTGCTCGCTCGGCGGGAGGCGCTGCGGCTGCGCATGGCCGCCGCCGACCCGGAGGCGCCGCCGGACATCGACGCCATCGTGGAGCGGGCGCGGCTCGAGGCCTCGCTCGAGCTGCTCACGGGCCTGTCGGGCACGGCGCTGCTGGCGCTCGCCGCGCCGCGGAGTCCGGGCGCTACGCCGTCAGCCGACCGTCGCTGACGAGGCGCACCCCGCCTCGCATCGACCACTCGCCGGCGGCCGTGCGCGCGACCTCGACGTCCATCCCGAAGCCCGCCTCGCCGCGCAGCGAGTACCGCGCTCGCTCCATCGGCGCGCCCGCCCGCTGCTGCACCAGCGCCCAAGGCGCCAGCGCCAGCGCGCAGCCCGTGCCGTCCCACAGGCCCGACGGGCCGCCCACGAAGCGAGCCTCGCGGCCGCCGTCCTCGGTCGCCACCACCAGCGCGCCGACGTGCTTCGCCTTCTCCATCACCCGCTGCCACGCGTCGGGGTGGAGGCGCACCCGGTCGAGCGTCGCGCGCGAGCTCACCGGGACCACCAGCACGTTGACCCCGCACGATCCGGCCAGCACGGCCCAGGCGCCGTCGAGGCACTCCTCCTCGATGCCCAGCGACGCCGCGACCGAGAGCCGGTCCTCCACCGCGCGGTGACCCAGCACCGGCGTCGGCAGCGCCGCGGACAGCGCGCCGCCCTCCGAGCGCACCGCCGTCGCCGTCACGCCCATCTCCACCACCAGCGCTGCGAGGCCGTGCACCTCGCCCGCGCACCACGCCGCCTCCACCGACAGCGGGAGCTCCCGCATCGGGGTGAACACCCGCAGCCGCACGGCGCAGTCGTCCCTCCGAGGCGCCAGCTCCAGCACCGTCAGCGGCGCGCCGAGGCGCCGGGCGAGGCCCTGCCCGTCCTCCCGGTCGAGCGACGGGCCCTCGACGTAGGCCACCCGCGCTCCGACCCGCTGCCCGCCGCCCAGCTCGAACACCCTCACTCGCATGGCTCAGGTCACCAGCCTTCCGTAGTGCCGACCGATCTCTCGCAGCCCCTCTTCGAGCGTGACCCTCGGCGTCCAGCGCAGCACCTCGCGCGCCTTGCGGGTGTCGAACGATCCGGTGCGGGTCACGAAGTCGATCGCCGCGCGGGTGAAGGGCGGCGTCGCCCCGAGGAGCCGCGCCCCCGCCTCGATGGCGCCCGCGAAGGCCCTCGCCGCGCCCTTCGGCAGCGTCATCGTCGGGGGCTTGAGGCCCACCGCGTCGGCGAGGCGACCGAAGTACTCGCCCATCGTCATGTGCTGGTCGCCGTCGGTCAGCACGAAGGTCTCGCCCTTCGCCGCCGGGGTCGCGAAGACCCGCATGAACCCGTCGATGAGGTTCTCGACGTGGAGGTGCGCGAAGTGCCCGCGGCCGCCGTCGACGAGAAGCATCTGGCGCTTTCTCAGCAGCTCGATGGGGCGCACCACCCACGGCGTGCAGCCGACGCCGTACACGTCGCCCGGCCGCACGATGGTCACCGGCGCCCCCTCCAGCTGGAACCTCCTCGCCACCAGCTCGCCGCGCGCCTTGGTGGCCGAGTAGGCCGGGCCCTCGGTGACGACCGTCGCCCCCTCGGTGACCAGCGCTCCGGCGTCCTGGCCGAGCACCGCAATCGAGCTCACGTGGATGATGTGCTCGAAGCCCGCGTCGCGCATCGCCTCGAGCACCCACTGCACCCCGGTGACGTTGAGCGCCTCGAAGTCCTCGGGAGGGCCCCAGTCGCCGACCTTCGCGGCGAGGTGCACCGCGCGGGTCGCGCCCGAGGACTCCACCGCGCGTCGGACCGAGGCGCGGTCGCGCAGGTCGCAGCGCGCGAAGGTCACCCCCGCGGGGAGCGCCGCCGGGAGGGTGAGGTCCGCCGCGACGACCTCGCAGCCCGACCCGACGAGCCGACGAAGCAGGTGGGAGCCGATGAAGCCCCCGGCGCCGGTGACGAAGTAGCGGCCAGGGGGAGGGGGAGGGGGAGGGACGCTCGCGACCATATGATTGTGGTCGCGGACCTTAGCAGCGGCAGCGCCGGGATCGTGAACGCTCGCGCGATCGGTGATAGAGGCCCGGATCACAATGGTGACTTACGGACGGGGCGTGCGCTCGACGATGGCGGTGATCCTGGCGCTGGTGGTGGGCTGCGGGAGCGCTCGCGGCGGCGGCGGACCGCTGGAGACGCCGGACGTGCCCGCCACCCCCGACGACCGCGGCGCGGTGGTCATGGACTCGGGCACCCCCCCGGCGGACGTAGGCACTCCCCCGGTGGACGTGGGCGCACCGGTGGATGCGGGCTCCCCGGTCGACCGAGGGGTCGCGCCGATGGACGTCATCGGGTGCGTCCCCTCGGGCGCGGAGAACACCGCGGCGGCCTGCGCCGACGGGCTCGACAACGACTGCGACGGCTTCCGCGACTGCACCGAGCCCTCGTGCGACAGCTTCTGCGGCGGGCCCGTGGACTCCGGGGTGCGCGTCGACTCGGGCTGCGTGCGCAGCGGCGACGAGGGCTCCAACGCGGCGTGCTCCGACGGCGTCGACAACGACTGCGACGGCTACTTCGACTGCAACGACTTCAGCTGCTCGATGAGCCCCTCGGTGACCCTCTGCCCCAGGGACGCGGGCCCGCCCGACACCGGCTGCGTGCGCACGGGCACGGAGGACAACCCCGCCGCCTGCGCCGACCGCATCGACAACGACTGCGACGGCTACGTCGACTGCACCGACTTCAACTGCCAGCGCCCGTCGGTGCCCGCCTGCCCCTACGACGCCGGCGCCCGCCCCGACACCGGCGGGTGCATCGCGAGCCCGGAGAACACCAACGCGACCTGCGCCGACGGCATCGACAACGACTGCGACGGGTTTCGCGACTGCAACGACCGGAGCTGCACCAACACCTGCGTGGTCACCGTGTGCGTCTCGACGCGCGACGCGGGCTCCTGCGTGTGCCGGGGCGCCGAGTCGAGCGTGGGCGCGTGCAGCAACGGCCTCGACGACGACTGCGACGGCTTCGTCGACTGCGCCGACTTCGACTGCTCGATGAACAACCCCGCGGTCACCTTCTGCCGCGACGGCGGCTGAGAGGGAGGCCGCGCGTCAGGCGGGGGCGCTCTCGAGCATCTCCCGCAGGATGCGGTTCCAGTTGGCGCGCGGGTGGAGCTGGGCGAGCACGGCGAAGAGCCCCACCTGCATCCGCCCCACCATCACGAAGTCCGGCGGGATCGCCATCGTCTTGGAGCGCGAGGGGATCCACCCCGCCGTCTTGCCGATGTCCTTCGCCGTACGAACCCCGCTGCGCACCGCGTCGCGGAGCATCGCGCGGTCGATGGTGACCTCCTCGTCGCGGGCCACCAGCGCCGCCGTCGCCAGCATGTTGTCCTGGTGCAGCCGCCGCACCTCGGGGTCCATCTGCTCCATGCCGAAGAGCTCGCTCGATCGCGACCGCCACTCGTCGTAGCGGCCCGTCACCAGCATCAGCGCGACCTCGCGCCACTGACGGAAGAGCGACTCGGGAAGCACCTTCACGCTCCCGAAATCCAGGAAGGCCACGGTGCCGTCGTCGGTGACCAGGTAGTTGCCAGGGTGGGGGTCGGTGTTGAACACCCCGCGGCCCATCGCCATCCCCAGGGTGAAGCGGAAGATCGCCTCGCCCACGCGGTTGCGCAGCTCCTGAGAGCCGTGCTCGGCCACCTCGCGGAGCGTGCGCCCCGGGACGTAGTCCATCGTCAGCACGTTCTTGCCCGTGTGGGTCTTGTACGGCCTCGGGACCATCATCCCAGGCAGCCCGGCCACCAGCGCCCTGAAGCGCTCCTGGTTCTCCAGCTCGAGGGTGTAGTCGAGCTCCGCGGCGATGTGGTGGATGACCTCCTCGAAGCCCCCGCGGGTGTCCGCCCCGGGCGCCAGCATGGCCACCATCGGGCGGAGCGAGTCGAGGTTCTTCAGGTCGCTGCGGAGCGCGTGCGCGATGGAGGGGTACTGCACCTTCACCACCACCTCGATCTCCCTGCCGCTGCCCTCCGGGTCGAGGATCGTCGCCCGGTGCACCTGCCCGATGCTGGCCGCGGCCAGCGGGGTCTCCTCGAAGCTCAGGTAGGCCTCCGCGAGGGGGCGGCCGAGGCCCCGCTCGATCTCCTCCTTCAGCTCCTCGAAGCTCACCGTCGGGGCCTGCGACTGCAGCGCCGCCAGGGTCTTCTGGTAGATGTCCGTGGCCTCCGGAGGGAGCAGCCCGTCGACGTAGGACACCGTCTGCCCGACCTTCATCGCGAGCCCCCGCAGCTCGCCGAGGGTGCGCAGCGCCCGCTCGGCGGAGGCCTTGAGCAGCGCGGCGTCCATGGGCTGCTCGCCCTGCCGCAGCAGCCTCCCCGCCATCGAGGGAAGCTCCGTCGCGGCCAGCTTCATGAGCGCGTATCCGCGCGCGATGCGTCCCTTGGGGAGTTCGTCAGCCACAGGTCTTTCTCCGAAGCAGCGCCCACTCTACCCGATCGACCTTGAGCGCGCCCCCTGCGAGCGCCCTGCTGACCGGCGCCCGACGAGGGCCCGCGAGGCATTGATTCTCTGCGGCTCCGCCGCCAAGGTGCGCGCCGTGTCCGAGACCCGCGCCCGCTTTCTGCGCCGCTTCGCCGTGGCCACCGTCGCCTACAACCTGGCCGTGATCGTCTGGGGAGCCTTCGTGCGCGCCACCGGCTCCGGGGCCGGGTGCGGCGACCACTGGCCCATGTGCAACGGCGAGGTGCTCCCCCGCCCGCGCTCGCTGGAGATGCTCATCGAGTTCACGCACCGCATCACCTCCGGGCTCTCGCTGGTGGCCGTGCTCGCGCTCCTGGTGATGGCCTTCCGCTGGACCTCGCCGGGCCACCCCGTTCGCCGAGGCGCGGTCTTCTCGGGGCTGCTCATCGTGAGCGAGGCGCTCCTCGGCGCCGGCCTCGTGCTCTTCCGCCTGGTCGCGGGCAACACCTCCATGACCCGCGCCTGGTTCGGCGCGGCGCACCTGGTCAACACCTTCGCCCTGGTGGCGGCGCTCACCCTCACCGCGTGGTGGTCCTTCGGCCACCGCCGCCTCGCGCCGAGGCAGCGCCCGGGGCTCACCGCGACCTTCGCCGTGGCGCTCCTCGCGACGATGGCCGTGGCCGTCACCGGGAGCATCGCGGCGCTGGGCGACACGCTCTTCCCGGCGCGCTCCTTCGCAGAGGGATACGCCCAGGATTTCAGCCCCGGCGCGCACCTCCTGCTGCGGCTTCGCATCTGGCACCCGGTGGTGGCGCTCGCGGCCACCGCGACGGTGGTCACCAGCGCGGTCGTGGGCCACGCGGTCACCCGCCGGCCGTCGACGCGCACCATGGGCCTCGCGGTCGTCGCGGCGGTGGTGACACAGCTCGCGCTCGGGCTGCTCAACGTGTTCCTGCTGGCGCCAGTGTGGCTGCAGCTCGTGCACCTGCTCGTGGCCGACCTGCTCTGGATCGCCCTGGTCCTGCTCGCCGCCAGCGCCCTGGAGCGCGAGCCTGACCCGACGCCGGGGTGACGCTGACGCCCCTCAGGCGGAGCTGTGCTATCCCGCCGCCATGTCGACCCTCCCCATCGCCGTGCTCAACGAGCATCCCGAGTGGCAGAAGCGCCTCTACGCCGAGCTCGCCCGCCGCGACATCGCCTTCGTCGAGCTCCCCCTCCACGACCACTTCTTCGACCCCTCGAAGCGAGAGCGCGCGTTCTCGATGGTCATCAACCGCGCCTCCCCCTCGGCGTGGAAGCGCGACCACGCCTCGGCGATCTTCTTCGGCCAGGCGGCCCTCGCGTACTACGAGACCACCGGCGCCCGGGTGGTCAACGGCACCGGCGCGTACCTGCTGGAGACCAGCAAGGCGCTGCAGGCGATGCTGCTCGCCCGCCTCGGCATCAGCACCCCCCGCACGCTGGTGGCCAACAACGCGGCCTCCGTCCGAGCGGCCTCCGAGGCGCTCGAGTACCCCATCGTGGTGAAGCCCAACATCGGCGGATCGGGCGCCGGCATCGTGCGCTTCGACGACCGCGCCTCGCTCGACGCGTGGCTCGAGGGATCGCCCTCCTACGGCGTCGACGGGGTGGTGCTGGTGCAGGAGTTCCACCCCGCGAAGGACGGGCACATCGTGCGGGTGGAGATGCTCGGCCAGCGGCACCTCTACTCGGTGAAGATCTACCCCGACACCACCGACTTCAACCTCTGCCCCGCGGACATCTGCCAGGTCACCCCGGGTCAGCCACCGCCCTCGCAGGAGGCCTCCTCGGACTTCGAGCTCTGCGTGGTGGCCGCGCCCGCCAAGAAGCTCCGCATCGAGCGCCACGACGAGGCGCCCGAGGTGGTCGAGAGCGCGCGCGCCATCATGGCCGAGGCGAAGCTCGACGTGGGCGGCATCGAGTACCTGACCTCCACCCGCGACGGTCGGCGGTACTTCTACGACATCAACGCGCTCTCCAACTTCGTGAGAGACGCCGAGGAGGTCGTCGGCTTCGACCCCACGAAGGTCTTCGTCGACTGGATCGTCGCCGAGCTCGCCGCCGCCCGCTGAGCCTTCAGCCCACCCAGACGCCGGTGCACTCGGGCACCCGGCTCCACCCGTGCTCGCGCACCTTCGCGGCCATCGCCTCCCCGAAGAAGAAGCCCATCGCCTCGGCCGCCTCGTCGACGCTCCCGAAGCGGTAGTCGGTGCGCAGCTCGTGGCGGGCGAGGCCCCACTGGGACTCCATCCATCGCTGGTATCCGACGAGCCCGGGAGGAGGCGTGGGCTCGGTGAAGCCGGTGCCGAGCGTCTCGATGACCACCAGCTTCCCTCCCGGCTTCAGCGCCCGGCGCATGGCGGTGAGCGCTCGGGTGATGCGCTGCTGCCAGTCGTCAGGGTGCCATCGCAGGGCGTGACCGAAGACCCAGCCCGCGACGGCGAGGTCGGCCCACTGCTCTCCGAAGTCCGAGGCGTAGGCGTCGCCGACGGAGAGCTCCATGGAGTCGTCGGAGAAGCCTTCGGCCCGGAGGCGATCGAGGGCCACGGAGAGCATCGGGGCGGCGTACTCGCAGCCTCGCACCGACGCTCCGGCGCGGAGGAGCAAGCGGGTGACGCGACCGGTGCCGACGCCGAGCTCCAGGGCGCGGGCGCCGCGGAGCGTGGGGGCGATCTCGGAGAGCAGCGAGGGGAGGGCGCCGTCACAGTCTTCGGCGGAGACCATGGCGTCGTAGCGGAGGGGGTCGCGGAGGTAGATCTGTGCGTGGTCGACGGAGCTCATCGCGCGAGGCTCGCACGAGAGCCGGGCGGAGTGCTCAGCCGCCCGGGGTGAAGGTGAAGGGGAAGCTGAAGTCCACGCTCCCCCCAGAGGGCGCCGGAAAGACCAGGCCGCGCAGTCGCCCGGTGACGCAGCTCCCGACGCGAGGCGCCGCGGAGAGACCGGAGGTGGAGGCGCTGGTGATGCGGCCGCTGGTGCCGAGGGTGAAGTTCACGTCGAGGCGACCGGAGAGCGCGGGGTTCTGCCGGAGCTCGCGCTCGTAGCAGGAGCGGATGCCGCCGAGCTGACCGCGGATGAGCCTCGCCACGGAGTCGGCGTTGACGGTGCCCTCGCCGCCGCGCTCGTCGACGTCGCCCATGTCCGCGTCGAAGCGGATCACCCTGGCCTGCACCACCTCCGGGCCGGTGCCGATCTGGTCGCCGCTGGGGCGCACCGCGGTCGTCTCTCCGAGCCTCTGTCCGCCCGGAGCACCCGCCATCGCCAGCGCGCTGCGGCGCACGCCCACGTGGCCGTTGGCGGTGGTGATGTTGCCTGCGTGCTGGAGGTCTTCGGCGGTCCCGGTCATCAGGCCCCCCTCGGCGAGCACGTCTCGCGCGCTGCCCCGGTTCGAGCTGTTGACCCCGGTGAGGGCCGCGAAGTCCGCGCTGTTGTTCATGGCGTTGCTCACCGCGTTGACCGCGCGGTCGGCGGCGGCGTTGGCGTTGGCGACGCGGCGGGCCTCGTCCGCGGCGCGGGCGCTGGCCCGGTCGGCGGCGCTGGGAGCGGGGCGGCGGGCCGAGGGCGAGGGGGTCGCGCTGGCGCTGGGGCTGGTGGTCGCGGAGGCCTCGGCGGTGGGCTCCGCGGCGGGCTCGGGCTCGGGCTCGGCGACCGGGGGAGGGGTCGCGAGGAGGCGCACGAGGCGGGCGTCGTCGAGGGCGAGCGCGTCGTCGACGATGGGGTCGTAGGCGTACTCGACGTAGGCGACGCTCGCGACGGCGAGCACCAGGAAGGCCGAGAAGCAGGAGTTGTAGGTCCAGTCGACGTTCTTGACCCAGTGGCTGCGGAGGGCGGCGGGGAGCTGCGGCTTCGGCATCGGGGGAGGCGCCGCCACGAACTGGAAGAGGAAGGTCACCGCGCCGAGGCGGATCTTCCCCCGAGCGCTCTCCTCGAGCGCCACGCGATGGCCGAAGGGGGTGCGCTGCGCGGAGGGATCGCGGCGCACCTGGGCGAGCGTACGGATGCCGCCGGGCGTGGCGAGCTGCCCCTCCATCGCGTCGGTGAGGTTGAGCGAGTAGGCACCGGACTCGATGGAGAAGAGCTCGAAGCTCGGAGGGAGCTCCCCGGAGGGGACGGTGAAGGTGTTGCGCTCGGTGGCGCCGACGGTGACGGCGCTACGGTCGCGGACGATGCGCTCCTCGGAGATGCGGGTGCCCTGCATCACGCCGATGCGCAGAACCTTCGGGGCGGTGGGGAGTCGGGTGGCGTTCATGGCGTGGGTCATCGCGCCGGGTCGGGAAGGGGTGCTGGGGTGGGTCATCGTCGTGGCCTCCGCGGGCTGAGACCACGCGGGCGGCGAAAGGTTCCACGAGCGCGTGGAGTGGCGCGGCCGGTCGCTCCCTCAGCGCTCGCGGCCTTGCGAGTCGCCCCTCGCCGCCCAATCGAAGGGGCCCCGCATTCCCAGCGCGGCCGACGCCGCGTCGATGGAGCCACACCGTGAACCGATCGCCCCTCTGCGTGCTCCTCTCGGCCTTCGTGTGCGCGACGACCTCGGCCTGCGGCCCCAAGGCCGGCGCGGCGCCCGGGCCGCTGTCCATGGCCTCGGCGGAGCTCGCCCGCTCGCGCTGGCCCGAGGCCTCGGCGGAGTCGCTGGAGCAGGGTCGGCAGCTCTTCCTCTCGAACTGCCACCGCTGCCACGCCTATCCAGATCGCACCGCGTATGCGGTCGAGGAGTGGCCCTCGCTGGTGCGGCGCATGGGTCGAAAGGCCCACCTCTCCGACGCCGAGGCGATGCTGGTGCTGCGCTTCGTGCTCACCGATCGGGAGGCGGGCTCCGGGGCATCGAGGCCATGAGCGAGCGATCCTCAACGGCCAGCCTCGCGCTCAACTGGATGGACCGCGCCCTCATCGCGCAGACCTACGAGGGCCGCCCGATGACCACGCACCACGTGGTCGACGTCGAGGCCCCCTTCGACCGCGCCCTTCTCTCCGAGGCGCTCTCGCTGCTGATCGCCTCGGTCCCGGCGCTCCGTAGCTTCGTGCGCGAGTCGCCCCTCCGCGTCGCGCGCTTCGCCGCCCCTTCGCCATCGACCTCCCCCCATCGGATCATCACCTGGAGCGACGCCGCGCTCGACCTCGGCCCCTCGGGCTGGCTGCTTCGCGCCTTCGACCTCTCCTCCGAGGCGCCCCTGCGAGTGCTCCACGCCCCTCGGCGGGGCGGCGGATACCAGCTCGTGTTCACGCTCCATCACAGCGTGACCGACGGCGTCGGGGCCGTCGCGCTCCTCGACGCGCTGCTCTGCCGTTACCGCGCCCTCGACGGCGAGCCGGCGCCCGCCCCCGCGCCCTTCTCGCCGAGCGGGGCCAGCCTCCTCCGGCTGCTCTCTCGAAAAGGGGCGAGGCTCACCGCGGCGGTGCTCGCCGCCAACCTCAGGAGCGCCGGTCGCTTCGGCGATCGTCGCGCGGCGCTGCTGGAGCGCGTCGACGCCCGCGCCGAGGGGATGCACTGCCTCGTGCTCGACCTCGACGCCGAGGAGTGGTCGCGCCTCCACGAGCGCGCAGAGGCGCTCGGGGTCACTCGCAACGACCTGATGCTCGGCACCTTCCTTCGCGCCGCGGCCTCCTGGCGACGGGACGAGGGGATGCCCGAGGAGACCTTCCGCGCGCTGGTTCCGGTCGACCTGAGGAGCGAGCTCGGCGTGGGGCGCTCGCTACAGAACCACCTCGGGGTCATCGAGGCCGACTTCACCCCGACCGAGGTCGACGACACCTCGCTGCTGGCGCGGGTCTCCGAGCGGCTGCGCGCAGGCCGTGCCCCCGAGCGGGCGCTGGCGACCCCGGTGGCGATCGCGCTGCTGGGAGCGATCCTGCCGCCCTTCGCGCTGCGGATGTTCTTTCGCTGGCTCGATGGGCGGCCGTCGTCCTTCATGTACTCCTTCCTGTTCAGCCAGATCCGGCTGCCGGAGGGGCTGCGCTTCCCGGCGAGCGTCCGGGCGCGCCGCGTCTATTGCCTGAGCGGGCTGCCTCGCCAGCCCGGCATCGGCCTCACCGTGACGGCCTCGTCGGGGGGCGTCACCGCCGCGCTGGCCTACGGGGTCCCGAGGCTTTCGGACGAAGGGGCGAGGCGGCTGATGGAGCGATGGCTCGTCGCGCTGGGTGATGCGTGAGCCAGGCCGGGCCCAGCCTCCTCTACCGGATGCGCACCCGCGCGCTCGTCCTGGCGCAGCGGGCGCTGGCGACCCACGGGCCCATCGAGCACCGCGGCGTGTCGCTGGTGGTCGCGCCCGGAGTGCATCACCCCGCGCCCTTCCTGGGCCTCGGCTTCGGCGCGCTCCAGGAGGCCGCGCTCGACCTCCTCGCTCCTGGCGCCTCGGTGCTGGAGCTCGGCACCGGCGCGGGCTTCTGGGCGCTCTCCGCCGCGCGTCGCGGCTTCGAGGTCACCGCCACCGAGCTGCCGCACGTGCCGCTCCGTCCCGTCGCCGAGGCCTCCGAGCGCATGGGCGTCCGGGTGCGGCTGCTGCACTCCGACCTCTTCGCCGGGCTCGGCGGGCTGCGCTACGACGCGATCCTCTTCAACCCGCCCTTCCACGACGCCGAGGCCCGCAGCACCGAGGAGCTGGCGTGGTGCGGAGGCGCGGTCGTGCGTCGCTGCCTCGCCGAGGCGTCGCGGCACCTGCGGGCTGGTGGGGCGCTGTACATGATCCTCCCGAGGCTCGACCGGGAGCGCTACGGCGACGGCCTCGCGGGCTGGTCGGTGCGCGTCGCGGCGTCGCGGTGGTACCCGCTCATCGGGCGCGCGGAGCTGCTCGCGCTCCGTTGACTTCAAATGCTCGCCGGGACTAGCTTCCGCCGCCGCCGTGGCCCAAGCACCGGCCGAGAGGTGTCGTCGATGGCAATGGAGCGTAAACCCGAGTGGCTCAAGGTCCGCGCGCCGGGCGGAGAGCGCTACACGCACATCAAGGAGACGCTGCGGCGCTACGAGCTGCACACGGTCTGCGAGGAGGCCCGCTGCCCCAACGTGGGCGAGTGCTGGGGCGACGGCACCGCGACCATCATGATCCTCGGCGACGTGTGCACCCGCGGCTGCCGCTTCTGCGCGGTGACCACGGGCAACCCTCGCGGCGCCTATGACCCGCGCGAGCCCGAGCACACGGGCCGCACCATCGCCGCGATGGGCCTTCAGTACGTGGTGATCACCATGGTCGACCGCGACGACATGCTCGACGGCGGCGCCGCGCACGTGGCCGAGACCCTGCGCTCCATCCGCACGCACAGCCCGGCGATCCTTATCGAGGCGCTGCTCGGCGACTTCTCGGGCAACCTCGACGACGTCGCCACGGCGGTGGTCGAGGGCAGGCCCGACGTGTTCGCGCACAACGTCGAGACCGTCGATCGGCTGCAGCGCACGGTGCGCGACGCGCGGTGCTCCATGGAGAAGTCCCTCGCGGTGCTCCGCCACGCCAAGGCGGTGTCGCCGGAGACGTACACCAAGAGCTCCATCATGGTGGGCCTCGGGGAGACGCGCGACGAGGTGCTGGAGACCATGAGGGCGCTCCGGGCGGTGGACGTTGACGTGCTCACCCTGGGGCAGTACCTGCGGCCCACGCCGAAGCACCACGAGCTGGTGCGGTACTGGTCGCCGGAGGAGTTCGAAGACCTCCGCGTCGAGGGCCTCGCGATGGGGTTCAAGTACGTGGCCTCCGGGCCGCTGGTGCGATCGAGCTACAAGGCGGCGGAGGCGTTCCTCCGGGGCCAGCTGACGAAGACGACCGGACCCGTGGAGACACCGGCGGCGCGGCCGCATCGGTCGCTCCCGGTGCTCCCCTGACCGACGCATTGAAGGAGCGATAGAGGGATGCAGACGCAGTTCGTGCTCGACGACGTGGTGACGGTGCTCGGCCCCGACGGGGTGGCCGACCCGGCGACCGATCCGAAGCTCCCGGGCGAGACGGTGGTCCGGCTCTTCAAGCACATGCTGCTCACCCGCATGGTCGACGAGCGGCTGGTGCTGCTTCAGCGGCAGGGGCGCATCGGCTTCCACATCGGCAGCCTCGGCGAGGAGGCGTGCATCCTCGGGCCCGCCGCGGCGCTCGGCGACGACGACTGGCTCTGGCCCTGCTACCGCGAGTTCGGCGCGCTGCTGCTGCGGGGCATGCCGCTGCAGACCTACCTCGACAACATGTACGGCAACGCCAACGACGCGGTGAAGGGTCGGCAGATGCCCGACCACTACAGCGGCAGGCCGTACAAGTTCGGCTCCGTGAGCTCGCCCATCGGAACGCAGATGACCCAGGCCGTGGGCTTCTCCTGGGCGGCGAAGATGAAGGGCGACAAGAGCGTGTCGCTGGTGTTCTTCGGCGAGGGCGCGACGTCGAGCTCGGAGTTCCACAACGCGATGAACTTCGCGGGGGTCTACAAGACGCCGACGGTGTTCCTCTGCCGCAACAACGGCTGGGCGATCTCGGTGCCCGCGGGCCAGCAGACCGGGTCGCAGACCTTCGCGCAGAAGGGCTTCGCCTACGGCGTGACGCCGGTGCGCGTCGACGGCAACGACCTGCTCGCGATGATCAAGGTGACCCGCGACGCCATCGAGCGCGGCCGCCGCGGCGAGGGGCCGACGCTCATCGAGGCGCTCACCCACCGGCTCTCCGGGCACAGCACCTCGGATGACCCCAAGGCCTACCGCAACGAGGCGGAGATGACCGCCGAGCGCGCGAAGGACCCGATCCCGCGCATGCGCGCCCACGTGGTGGCCCTCGGGCTTTGGGACGACGCGCAGGAGAAGGCCTGGGCCGAGCAGGTCGAGGCGGACATCAAGCGCGCCGTCGAGACGGCGGAGAAGACCCCGGCCCCGGCGCTGCACACGATGTTCGAGGACGTCTACGCCACGCAGCCGTGGCACCTCGTCGAGCAGCAGGCGGAGGCCGAGCGCGCGCCCCGCCCGGCGGGCCACGGCGGCGGACACTGAGCGACGGCGACCAATCCAGTACAGGGACGAGAGACATCCGATGCCACAGATGAACATGGTGCAGGCCGTCAACGACGCGCTCCGGCTCGAGCTGAAGCGCGACCCGCGGGTGGTCCTGCTGGGCGAGGACATTGGCAAGGTCGGCGGCGTCTTCCGCGTGACCCAGGACCTCTACAAGGAGTTCGGCGCCGACCGGGTGATCGACACGCCGCTCTCCGAGGGCGGCATCATCGGCGCGGCCATCGGCATGGCCCTCTACGGGATGCGCCCGGTGCCGGAGATCCAGTTCTCGGACTTCATCTTCCCGGCCTTCGACCAGATCGTCTCGGAGCTCGCGAAGTTCCGCTACCGCTCCGGCGGCGAGTTCCCGGCGAAGATGGTGATCCGCACGCCGGTGGGCGGCGGCATCCGCGGCGGGCACTACCACTCGCAGTCCCCGGAGGCGTACTTCATCCACACGCCGGGGCTGAAGGTCGTCTGCCCGTCCAACCCCTACGACGCCAAGGGGCTGCTGCTCTCGGCGCTCCGTGACGAAGACCCGGTGCTCTTCTTCGAGCCCAAGCGCATCTACCGCGCGGCGCGCAGCGAGGTGCCCGAAGGCGACTACACGGTGCCGCTGTCTCAGGCGAAGGTCGTGCGGCCCGGGCAGCACGTCACCGTGCTCGCGTGGGGCGCGATGCTCTACGAGGCCATCGAGGCGGCCAACCAGGCCGCGGCGCAGGGCATCGACACCGAGGTCGTCGACCTGCGAACGCTCTGGCCGGTGGACATCGACACCATCGTCGCCAGCGTGAAGAAGACCGGCCGCGTGGTGGTCGTGCACGAGGCCCCGAAGACCTGCGGCTTCGGCGCGGAGCTCATCGCGCTCATCAACGAGAAGGCCTTCCTCCACCTGGAGGCGCCGCCGGTGCGGGTGACGGGATATGACACGCCCTTCCCGTACACGCTGGAGATGGACTACCTCCCGCTCGCGGGCCGGATCCTGCCGGCCCTCATCGAGACGGCCCGGTACTGAGAGGCTGAGACGATGAGCCGATATGACTTCAAGCTGCCGGACATCGGCGAGGGCGTGACCGAGGGCGAGGTCGTCGCGTGGCACGTGAGCGTCGGCGACGTCGTGAAGGAGGATCAGCCCCTCGTCGACGTGATGACCGACAAGGCCTCGGTGACGATCACCTCCCCGAAGGCGGGGCGCATCGCCGAGCTGTTCGGCAAGGCCGGCGAGGTGGTGAAGGTGCACTCGGTGCTGGTGTCCTTCGACCTGTCGGGCGGGGCAGAAGCTCCCGCCGCGGCGGCGGCCCCGAAGAAGGAGCAGGGCCCCGCGGCGACCGCCGTGGGGGACATCAAGGAGTCGCTGCCCGGCATGGGGACCATGACCGTGACGGCGACCCCCGCGGCGCTGGCGGCGGCGAAGAGCGCCCCGGTCACCGCGGTAGCTCCCGCGCCTGCGGCGGACGACTACCTGGCGCCCAACGGGCGCGCGCTGGCGACCCCGGCGACGCGCAAGCTGGCGCGCGACCTGAGCATCGACCTGAGCCGGGTGCGCCCCACCGGGCCGCAGGGCCGGGTGACGAAGGAAGACCTGCGGGCCTTCGCGCAGCGGGGCAGCGCTCCGGCGGCGGCCGCGGCGGGCAGGGCGGCTGGAGAGAGCCCCACCGCGGCGAGCGCGCCGGTGGTGGCGAGCGCCCCCGCGGCGGCGCCGGTGACCGCTCCGGTGGCGATGACCACGCGGGCGCCGGTGTCGATCGCGACGCCGTCGTCCAAGGGCGGCGAGGCGCTGGAGGAGCGGGTCCCCTTCGCGGGGCTGCGCCGCAAGATCGCCGAGAAGATGTCGCAGTCGGTGCACACCGCGGCGCACTTCACCTTCGTGGAGGAGTGCGACGTGACGGCGCTGAAGGCGGCGAGGGAGCGGCTGAAGCCCAAGGCCGACGCGCTGGGGGTGAAGCTCACGCCGCTCGCGTTCATTGCCAAGGCGGCGGTGCTGGCGCTGAAGAAGTTCCCGATCCTGAACGCGGCGATCGACGAGTCGACCAACGAGCTGGTCTATCGCAAGTACTACAACCTCGGCATCGCGGCCTCGACCGACGCCGGGCTGGTGGTGCCGGTGGTGAAGGGCGCCGACCGCCGCAGCCTGCTCGACGTGGCCCGGGAGATCGAGCGCCTCGGCGCCGACGCCAAGAACCAGAAGCTGAAGCTCGAAGACCTGCAGGGCAGCACCTTCACCATCACCTCGCTGGGCGCTCAGGGCGGGCTCTTCGCCACGCCGATCATCAACTTCCCGGAGGTGGCGATCCTCGGGGTGCACCAGATCAAGCAGAAGCCCGTGGTGCGCGACGGCCAGATCGTCATCGGCGAGGTGATGCTGCTCTCGCTCAGCTTCGACCACCGCGTGGTGGACGGGCACGTGGGCGCGGCCTTCGCCTACGAGATCATCAAGTACCTGCACGACCCCGACGCCCTCTTCCTCGAGGGCTGAAGTCCGACGCTACGGCGCCCGCCGCGTGAGCTGGATGACCCCGGCCTCGCGCGGGCCGGAGCGGGAGACGTCCGTGTAGCGGAGCTGGTTGCCTGCGACGCAGTAGTTCCAGCGCTTGCCCGAGGAGGTCGAGACGATCTGGTTGGCGGCGGTGGTGTAGCGGTCGCCGTCGTCGATGGCGCCGCCCGTGCGCACCGCGCACCGGCAGTCGCCCGCTCCCGCGGCCATGCAGGTCGAGCCCGGGTAGTACGCGCTCACGAAGGTCTGCAGCGTGGAGCACCCTCCGACGACGGCCACGCAGAGCGCCGGGATGAAGAGTTCCGCCTCCACCTCCCACTGGGACGCCCTCCTGGCGAAGCCCCCGGCGAAGGTCACCCGCCCCCGGGCCCGACCGGTGGCGCGGCTCACCCGGGCGCCCGGGCAGCTCATCAACTGCTCCGGGGACACCAGGTCGATGCAGCCTCCGCCGACGTCCCAGGTGCCGAGCTCGTTGCCTCCGCAGGGCGCGAGCGGCGGGCACGAGCTGTCTCCCGTGCGCACCTCGAGCGGAACCCACACGGGCTCTCCCAGACCACCCCCATCGACGGGCACGGAGCCCGCGTCGCGAGGAGGCGGCGCGCCCGCGTCGAGCACCGGGATCGGAGCGTCCACCGGCGGCGAGCCAGCGTCCACCGGGGCGGGCACATCCTGCGGGGCGGCAGGGACGTCCACCGGAGCCGCGGGCGTGTCGGTCGCTACGGCCGGGCTGTCGGCGGTGACGGACGGGCTGTCGGTTGCCGCATCGGAGAACGGGCCGAAGTTGCCCGACACGGCGGCCGGGCTGCAGGCGGCGATCAGCGAAGCAAGGAGGACGAGGCGGACGCTGTGGCGCATTGGGCCACAGGCTACCAAAAGAGCCGCTCTCAGGCGCGCCTGGCGATGAAGGCGTCGAGGCCCTGGAGGGCCTTCTTCCGGATGCCGTTCTGCACCGGCGGGAGCCACCCGAGGAGCTTGCCGGTGAGGCCCAGCGCCATGCCCGCCCAGCGGTGCAGGTCGAAGGTGTCGACGTGCCGGATGATCTTGCCGTCGCGGAAGGTGAAGCGAGCGTCGATGACGTTGTGCACCGGACGCCCGGTGGCGCCGAAGGTGTAGTCCGCCTCCCAGTGGGCGCGGCCCTCGCGGTCGTCGGCGGAGACGCCCGAGTGGACGATCTTCAGGTCCTTGGCGCGCGCGGCGAGCATGCGCCACATGGCCCCCGCGCGGTCGCCGCGGAGGTCGGTGAACACCGGGTCGCTGAAGTGCACGTCGGGGTGGTAGCAGGCGACCATCCGCTCGGCGTCACACACCGCGAAGGCCTTGTAGAACTCGTCGATCAGCGCGGCGTTGGGATGCATCGCCTGGAGTGATCTCCCGGACGAACCGCCTCGTCAATGCGCTCTTCGCGCAACGTCGAGCGGGCGTCGCGTTGACAGTCTCGCGGGCCGCGTGTCCGATGCGCCCCATGAGACGCAAGCCACGCCCCTCGCTGGTGACCACCACCCTCCCGGCGCTGGCGACCCTCCTCGGCGCCTGTCAGTCGAGCGGGCCGCGATACGCCCCCAACCCTCCGCCGCCGCACGATCCGCCGCCTCCGCCGGCCGCTCGCGACGCCGGTGGCGCGCTGGTGCTGGAGCCGATTCGCATCGACCCCGACCACATCCCCAACATCCCCCTGGCCGGCGCCCCGATGCCCGTCACCCCGATGCCGCCCATGCCCGCTCCGTCGCCCGCTCCCGCGCCTTCCGCCTCCGCCCCGATGGCCGCGCCCGCTCCCGCGCCGATGGCCGCCGCGCCCGCTCCGTCGGGCGCCGCCGAGGGGCTCGCTCCCGGCCTGTGGGTCGTGCACAACCATCCCCCCGGCACGCCCTGTCGGCCCATCAGTCAGACCGAGCTCCAGCAGGCCCTCCAGCGCTCCGGCCGCTGAGGCGCATCCCCTCCGATGAGCGGCCACTGCCTCTTCGACACGGCCCTCGGCCGCGCGGGCGTCGCCTGGAGCGAGCGCGGCATCACGGTGGTGCAGTTTCCCGAGGCGACCGACGAGCGCACCCTGGAGCGCCTCCACGCCCAGAGCCCTCTCCCCACGACGCTGGCTGCTCCGCCCCCCTCGGTGGCCGCTGCCATCGAGCAGCTACGGCGCCACTTCGAGCACGGCCAGGAGGACCTCTCCACCATCGCCCTCGACATGAGCGCGGTGCCTCCCTTTTACCAGAAGGTGTATGAGCGGGCCCGCCGGGTGGGCCCCGGGAGGACGGTCAGCTACGGCGAGCTCGCCCGTGAGCTCGGCTCCCCGACGCTCTCTCGCGCGGTCGGGACCGCCATGGCGAAGAACCCCTTCGTGGTGGTCGTCCCCTGCCACCGGGTGATGGCCGCGAGGGGCGCTCCCGGGGGCTTCTCCGCGCACGGCGGCCTACGCTCCAAGGCCCGGCTGCTCTCGCTCGAAGGGGCCTCCCTCTCCGACCACCTGCGCTCGCTGGTGGTGCGCGTCGGCGCCCCGGACTTCGACGCCGCGGAGGCCGTCGCGGCCCTCTCCGAGAGAGATCCGGTGATGGGCGCGATCATCGCGAAGGTCGGCCCCTTCGGGCTCACCCGCTCGGAGACCTCGAGCAGCTACGAGTCGCTGGCCCGCTCGGTGGTCTACCAGCAGCTCACGGGCAAGGCCGCGGCGACCATCTACGCCCGGGTTGCGGCGCTCGGCGGGGCGGAGGGCTTCCCCGCGCCCGACGGGCTGCTCGCCCTCTCCGACGCCGAGCTCCGTGGCGCGGGGCTCTCCGGGGCGAAGGTCGCCGCGCTGCGAGACCTCGCGACGAAGATGCTCGCAGGAGAGATCCCCTCGCTCGACGAGATGGCGCTGATGGACGAGGAGGACATCATCGCGAGGCTCACCGCCGTGCGGGGCATCGGGCGCTGGAGCGCCGAGATGCTGCTGATGTTCACCCTGGGCCGACCCGACGTGCTGCCGGTGGGGGACTACGGCGTGCGCAACGGGGTGCGGCTCGCGTACGGACTCGAGGAACTCCCGTCGCCCGAGGCGGTGGCCCGCCGGGGAGCGCGCTGGAGGCCCTGGCGCACCGTGGCGAGCTGGTACCTCTGGCGCGCGGTCGACCTGCTGCGCGGAGGCTGAAGCCTCCGACGCGCTCAGGTGACGGGGGAGTGGATGGGCTGCGGCCGCGGACCCGGGATCTCGAAGGGCACCGGCTCATGGATGGGCTGCGGCGCGCCGGGGGTGGGCTCCGGGTGGGGGAAGGTCTCGGGGATCACCCCTGGAAAGGGCGGCCACGGCTGCTCCGGCTCGAGCGGCGGAGGCGGCTCTTCGGGTGGAGTCTCCGGCGGAGGGACGATCACCGGCCCGGGCTCGACGCCGGGCTTCGTCGGGTCGGTGCTGTTCTCTCCGCGAGGGAGGTCGCTGCTCCATCGTTCGTCGAGGTGCTCGTCCATGGGTGTCGCCTCCCTGTGCGCTGCCGGGTCGTTGCGGGGCCGATGCCTCTTTTCTGGTACCCGCAGTGGCCCGGGCGCAACCCCGAGGCCCATCTCGTCCTCAGCCTGACGCTCCGCCTCGCTCCCACGCCAGCAGCCCCTTGGCGAGGTGCTCTCGAACGAAGCCGAGCACCTGCTCGCGCACGTCCTCTGCGCTCGCCCCGCAGAGCTCGGCGTAGACCTCGACCGCGCCCGCGACGGTCTCCTGCGTGGCGATCGCCTCCAGCAGCGCCCAGCTCGCCTCGCTCAGCTCCCGGCTCACCGCGACGCCCCGCTCCGAGCGCACCCTCCAGGTGGGCTCCACGCTGCGGTCCGGGGTCGCGCGCTCCTCGGCGAAGACGAGCCCCGGGGCGGGGCGCACCGTGGCGGCGAGGAGGGTGTCGGGGTCTCGCGAGGCCAGGTCGATGGCGTCGCACCATCGCTCGATGGCCTCGCCGTCGAGGGCGGAGAGCGAGCGCACCGGGAGGCTGATGCTGAAGCGCCCTCCCGGCGGGAGCAGCAGCACGATCGCGTGGGAGAACTCGGTCACCCCGAGCGCCCGGAGGTGATGGCGGTAGCGGCGCACGGTGGCGGCGTATCCCTCGAGGGACTCCAGCGAGCGCGCGGTGTACCCGACGGCCATGAGGTCGGGGGACATCCCCGGGGTGGAGAAGACCGCGACGTCGACCGGAGCGTCGCCGAGGGCCTCTCGCAGCCGCAGGTGGAGCGGCGCCCCGGGGCGCACCGGCGCGTCGAGCAGCATCAGGGCTCGGCCGGCGGGGAGGAGCACCCGGGGGCACCGGGCGATCAGGGAGAGGGCGAGCTCGTCGCCGTAGGTTCCGCCGTGGAGGAAGACCGCGGCGTCGACCTCGGGGGCGCGGGCGACGAAGGGAGGCTGGGAGATCACCAGGTCGAAGCGGCGTCCCTCCACCGGGGCGAAGAGGTCGCCTGCGAGAAACTCCGCGGAGAGCCCGTTGAGACGCGCGTTGATGCGGGCGAGCTCGACGGCGCGGGGGTTGATGTCGACCCCGACGGCCTCGGCGGAGCCGCGGTCGGCCGCGAGGAGGGCGAAGGTCCCGGCGCCGCAGCCGACGTCGAGGACGCTGCGAGGAGTCCTGGCGGGGAGCAGCCTGGCGAGCTCGTGGGTGGTGGGGCCCGGACCCATCACCGCGTCGCCGTCCTGGGAGAGCGGGTCGGAGATGATCCAGAGGCCCATGAAGGGCATGAGCAGGAAGGGCGAGGCGACGGAGCCGTCGTCGCCGCGGGTGACGAGGCCGAGCTCCAGCGCGAGGGCCGAGAGCGCCGGGGTGAGCGCCCGCTCGAAGCGCTCGAAGGAGACCCGCCCCATGTACGCGAAGAGCAGCGCGAGGTCGGTGGCGGGCGCGTCGTCGAGGGCGAGCGCGTCGTGCACCAGCGGGAGACGGAGGGCGTCGAAGAGCCCCGGGGCGATGGACTCGCCGCGGGCGATGGCGCGCTCGTCATAGGCGACCTCGACGAGCCTGGCCCGGAGCGCATCGGCCTGGGCGGAGCTGAGCAGGGAGAGGCGATCGATGGGTGCGAGCATCATGGCGGTGGGTGCCCTGGAGGAAACACCCGACCGCGCCCCGCTGTCGATCGCGTCCCCTCGTCGATCGCCACGGAACTTCCTGGCACCACGGGCGTCAGTACTGCCCGTGACGCGATCATGGCGCCTCGAGTCCTACGCTCTCCTCGGCCTGTGGGCGGCGGCCTCGGCGCTGCTCCTCTTCATGGCGCGCATCCCCCATCGACCCGTCCTGGTGCCCTCGTTGGGTCGGCCGCGGGTGTCTCTCCCGACGCCTACGCGTCGCCCTCCGGTCGCTCGCCCTCTCGCCGCGCGTTCCGTCTCCTCCGCCGCCTCGACCGAGGTCGCGGTCGGGGAGGGCGAAGGCCCCGAGCAGTCGGGCGCCACCGACTCCGCCACCCGCTCTTCGGTCGAGGTGATCGAGCTCGACGGCATCGACGTCTACGGCTCCGCCGAGTCCTACTCCGACGACTACCCCTACGAGGGCTACCGCTGGCACTACCGCTCGCACTTCCAGCACGGCCGCTGGAGCCGCACCTGGCGCTTCCGCCGGGGTCGGTCGCTGCGCCCCGCGTCGTCGGTCTTCTTCTCCGACGCAACGGCCCCGGAGGGAACGTCCGGCGACCCCTGCGGGGTCTTCCCCGGGGCGTGCGCTCCGTCGCAGTCGGGGGGCGCCTATGCTCCTGCTCCGACGGCCGCGAGGCTCGCTCGCACCGCGGTGATCGCCCACCGCGACTACGGCTCTCCCGCGGTGGTCACCCACGACGGCGACCTCTGGCGGCTGGGCAACGGTCAGGTGACCATCGACATCAACGCGCTCTGCCTGATGAGCTCGCGTCGCGTCGACGACTCGACCCCCTCGGTGGCCACCTTCGCGCCTCCGGTCGAGGTGCCCTGCGCGGTGCGCGAGACCGCGGTCCCCTGGGACGACCGCGCCGGCGCCGCCATCGAGATGAGCTGGAGCGCCCCGGGAGGATCGATGCGCGCGGTGGTGGCCCTCGCCGACGAGGGCGAGGCCGCGGAGGCGAGCGTGGCGCGCACCGACGGCTCGGGCGAGACCTGGCTCAGCAACATGGGCACGAGCGCCCTGACCTGGACGATCGCCGGGAGCCCGGTGACCGTGGCTCCTGGCGGCTCGGTGCGCGTCTCCGCGAGGCGATCAGCGGCTGTGGGAACGTGAGCGGGCGTTGCGCGGCGGGGGCGCTGCGGGCGGCGAGAAGTTCATCGCGTAGTTGAAGGGCAGCACGCCGCTCTCGGGGCGGGGGAAGCGCACCTGGCGCAGCTCCGCGGCCATGCAAGGGGCCACCGTCGGGGCGTCTGGGAAGCCCTGGGCCTCGACGTTGGTGAGCTCCCCGGTGCGGCTCACCACCAGGCGCAGCGCCACCCGGCCGGCGAGCCGCGGGTGCGTGGCGCGGGCGGCGTCGTAGCAGGTGCGGAGCCGGGGCTCCTGGGTGCGCAGCAGCCGGGCCACGTCGGCGGCGCCGATGGGGCGGCTGTAGTCGATCTCCCCGGGGGCCGCGCCGGAGCTGCCTCGGAGCTGCCCCTGGGGGCCGCGCTCGTGGTCGACGGTGCCGGTGCCGCCGACCTCTCCGCGAGGCATCGCGGCCGGCGGGGGAGCGGCCACGCCGGAGTCCTCGGGAAACTCCCCGAGGTTGGACGATCCCGCGGTGGAGCGGCGGATCGACGAGGGCGTGACGCCGGTGGGCGCGGGCTGCGCGAGGGCGAGGCCCGCGGCGGCCACCAGCGAGAGGGCGAGGGCGAGGGAGTGGGGGTGCTTCACGAGGGTGATGGGCTCCGGCTCAGCGGGTCGCGGGGGGCTGATCGAGCGTCAGCAGGGTGCGCGAGATGGCGCTGCCCGAGCGGTCTTCGATGAGCACGCGGTGGCTGTCGATGTCCGCGGTGATGGCCGCGTCGCCGTCGACCCCGGTGGGGTCGGGATCGAACGCGCGCGTCACCCTCGAGCGGTCGACGTCGCAGTGGGCGTAGCCGGTGGGCAGCGCGCCGTAGACGGTGCGGCCGTCGCAGACCACCTCGACGTGGCAGTTGAAGTCGCGCATGGCCACCGGGGCGACGCGCACGGTGCACGCCGCGCCCGCGGTGAGCCCGGCGTTGCTGGTCTCGGTGACGCGGGCCGGGCGCTCGATGGCCTGGGTGAAGCGCTCGAAGCCCATGGACGGCGAGGCCATGAGGCAGCCCCCGCGGCCGGTGACCATGTGCGGGGCGTAGGCCGTCGACGAGGCCATGGAGGAGTGCCACGTGGCGCGGCGCATCGCGCGGTGCTCGCACATGGACATCATGGCCAGGAAGGGCGCCACCATCGCAAGGCTGCCGAGGCAGCGCATGCCCATGGCCCAGCGCCTCCGCTCGTACTCGTTGGGCTCGGGGGTCGATCGCGCGGCGGCGAGCTCCTCCTGGGCCTCCCTCAGTTCTTGTCGCAGGCAGTCGTTCTCCGCCTGCAGCGCTTCACGTGGATCTCGGTAGGTCATCGACGCCTCGACTCCTCTCCGGCACATAGGGCCCGGTCTCTCCTTCACTCTTGCTCCATCGCGACCGCCCCCGCAACCGCCGCTCTCGATGCGATGGGCGCTCCGTCACGATTGATCCTTCGCGGCGGCTTCGAGTACGGTTCCGCGGCCCTACACAACCCGCCATCGGCGCACCGTCCGATGGTCCCCCCGTCACACTGGAGACACAGGCCCCATGGCACCCACCGACCGCGTCCGACAGATCCTCTCCTGGTACGGCAGCGACAACCCCGGCACCCGCGCCAACCTGGTGCGGCTGCTCAACCACGGCACGCTGGCGGGCACCGGGCGCCTGGTGATCCTGCCCGTCGACCAGGGCTTCGAGCACGGCCCGGCGCGGTCCTTCGCCCCCAACCCCGGCGGCTACGACCCCGAGTACCACGCCCAGCTCGCGGTCGACGCCGGCTGCAACGCCTACGCGGCGCCGCTCGGCTTCATCGAGGCCGTGGCCGACCGGTACGCCGGAGAGATCCCGCTGATCCTGAAGCTCAACAACAGCGACTCGCTCTCCAAGGGCCACGCGGCCTGCTCGGCCATCACAGCCTCCGTCGACGACGCGCTGCGCCTCGGCTGCGCCGCGGTCGGCTACACCATCTACCCCGGCTCGTCGGCCCGCAACGAGCAGTACAACGACTTCCGCGCCATCACCCACGAGGCCAAGCGCAAGGGCCTGGCGACGGTGCTCTGGGCCTACCCCCGGGGCGAGGGCGTGACCAAGGACGGCGAGACGGCCATCGACGTGGTGGCCTACGCCGCGCAGATCTCCGCGCAGCTCGGCGCGCACATCATCAAGGTCAAGCCGCCGAAGGACTTCATCGAGCAGAGCGAGGCCAAGAAGGTCTTCGAGAAGTACAGCATCCCCACCGCGACGCTCACCGACCGCATCCGCCACGTCGTGCAGTCGGCCTTCAACGGCAAGCGCATCGTGATCTTCTCCGGCGGCGAGGCGAAGGACACCCCCGCCGTGCTCGCCGAGGTGAAGGAGATCGCCGCGGGCGGAGGCTTCGGCTCGATCATGGGGCGCAACGCCTTCCAGCGGCCTCGCCCCGAGGCGCTCAAGCTCCTCGCCGACGTGATGGCCGTGTTCAAGAACGCGGGCTGATGCGGTAGCGTCCCGCGCCATGGGACGCCCCCGCCGATACGCTCTCCCACCGCCCTCCGCGACCGCCCTCCCGGGCGCCTGCTGCCGCCACCGATGAACCCTTCGCAGACCTGGTTTCTCGCGTGGCGGGCGCTGGTCCTGCTGGTGGAGGCGCTCGCCCCGTGGGCCGCTCCGCTCGACGTCGCCCGCCCCTCCGGCGACGCCGCGATGGTGCAGCTCCTCGCGGGCTGGCTCGGCCTCACGCTGCTTGTGGTGGTCTGCGTCCGCGCGCTCGAGCAGACCCGGCTGCGCTCGCTCCTCGCGGCGCTGGCCACGCTCACGGTGATCGCCGCGGCGGTGACCGGCTGGGCCCTCCCACGGGGCGAGCTCCCGCTGGGCTACGGGGTGCGCTGGATGGGTCCGCTCGTGTGGCTCACGCTGCTCGCGGCGGTGCGTCGGCTCTCGCCGCCCTCGTGGAAGAACGGCGCCACCGTGGGCTGGGCGATGCTCGCGCTGGTGACCGCTGCGCTCTCCTTCCCGCGGCTGCGCAGCCCGGAGGCCATGTGGCGCTCGGTGGTGGCCCGACGCCCCGACCACGCCGAGGCGCAGGTGATCCTGGCGCGCATCGTGGGGAGGCAGCGCGACGGCGCGGCGAAGGCGCTGGCGGTGCTCGACCGCTGCGTGAGGTTGAGCCCGAGGGCGAGGCCCTGCTGGACGGCGAGGGCGCAGCGGAGGGTCGACGCGGCCGAGTACGCCGCCGCGGCGCAGGACGCGCAGCGTGCGCTGGCGATCGACGACGACGACGCGCCCTCCGCGGTGCTGAGGGCGGTGGCGCTGACGCGGCTGCCGGTGGCCTCGCCGGAGGCGGAGGGCGCCGCGAGGCGGGCGGTGGAGCTCGCCCCGGACGACGCGCGGGCCACGCTGGCGCTGGCGATGGCGCTCGACGCGAGGGGCGACGCGGAGGGCGCCCGGGCTGCGCTGCGGCGGTCGATCGAGCGCTCGCCCACGCTGGACGCGCGGCTGCTGGAGACGACGCTGGCGCTTCGGGCGACGGACGTCGCGGGCGCCCGTCGGGCGGTGATGGCGGCGCTGGCGCTCGGCCCGGATGACCCTCGGGCGACGTACAACCTGGGCGTGGTGGCGCAGCGAGAGGGCCGCTACAACGAGGCGCGCGAGGCCTACCTGAAGACGCTGCGGCGCGAGCCGAGGCACTACTCGGCGCGCTACAACCTGGCGGTGCTGACGAAGGACGCGGGGGTGGCCGGCGAGGCGCGGCACCACCTGGAGCTGCTCTTGCGGCAGTACCCGGGAGACCGCGCGGCGGTGCAGCTGCTGGCGCAGCTCGAGCACGTCGACCAGGCGCCCCCGGGAGGAGTGCAGCGATGAACGACGGGGCGAGGTTCTGGGCGATGGCGGGGGCGGCGAACGCCTTCCTGGCGGTGGCGGCGGGAGCCTTCGGGGCGCACGGGCTGCGGTCGCGGGTGAGCGAGCGGATGCTGGAGGTCTTCGAGACCGGGGCGCGGTACCAGATGTTCCACGCGCTGGGGCTGCTGGCCGTGGCGTGGGTGGCGTCGCAGCGCGAGGGCGTGGCCAACGCCGCGGGCGGGGCGATGCTCGCGGGGGTGGTGCTCTTCAGCGGGAGCCTCTACGCGATGGCCCTCACCGGGGTGACGAAGCTCGGGATGGTGACGCCCCTCGGGGGCGTAGGCTTCCTGGTGGGGTGGGTGCTCTTCGGGCGCGCGGTGATGGCGCTGAGGTAGGGCGCTCAGCCCTTGCGGAGAAAGCGGGCGACGGCGTCGTGGTGGTCGGTCGTGGCCCACGAGCGGCCGAAGTGGTCGAGCTCCAGCGTCCGCGCCCTGCGCGCATCGAGCCTCGCGGTCTCCCTCAGCAGGAACACCATCCTCCGGGTGCCCGCCTTGGGCTGCCGGGCGACGCGCCCGATGAAGTCCCTCGCGTGCTCGACGGCCACGCCCTGCTCCACCACGGCGTCGACGAAGCCCTCCGCGCGCGCCTCCTCGGCGCCCACCGGCTCGGTGGTGAGCAGCCAGCGCATGGCGGTGCCCCGGCTCACCAAGTCTAGCAGGTTGGCCGCGCCGCCCCAGCCGGTGGTGACCCCGAAGCGCGCCTGCACCCAGTGGAAGCGCACCTGCCGCTCGGCCACCCGGTAGTCGCACGCCGCCGCCAGCTCGCAGCCCCCGCCGAAGGCGTCGCCCGCCACCGCGGCCACCAGCGGCACGCCCAGCTCCCGCAGCGCGTCGAGCGTCGCCAGGGCCTTGCGGGCGAGGTCGCGCGCGCCACGGGCGGTGCGCACGTCCTTGAGCACCTTCAGGTCGCCGCCGCTCACGAACACGCCCCCGGAGGGCTCGCCCGTGATCACCACGCCGCGCAGCGAGGGGACGCTCCGCAGCGCGTCGGCGTGCGCCCTCAGCTCGGCGAAGGTCTCCAGGTCCAGTGCGTTCTTCCGGTCGGGGCGGTTGATCCGGAGGATCTGCACCGCGCCCTCATCGACGCGCTCCACGCTGCTCATCGTCGTCGCTCTCCCAGGGACCGTCTCAGGTGGTCTTGCGCCGTCGCCGCCGCGAGCGCTCGTCTTCGATGCCCTGGTCGTTGCCCTTCTCCAGGCGCCGCTTCACGTAGCGCTCCGCGTGGCGGATCACCGCCGCGGCCACGTTCTGCCCCGTCGCGCGCTCGATGCCCTCCAGGCCCGGGGAGCTGTTGATCTCCAGGATCTTCGGGCCGCCTCGGGTCTCCAGCATGTCGACGCCGGCGACCTCCAGCGCCATCACCTTGCACGCCTCGACGGCGGCCTTGGCGTAGCGAGGGTCGAGCTGGTCGAGCGGGATCGCCTCGGGCTCCGCGCCCCGGTGCAGGTTGGAGCGGAACTCCCCCTTCTGGGCTCGCCGTCGCATCGCCGCGACGACGCGCTTGCCCACCACGATGGCGCGCACGTCCTTGCCGCGCGACTCCGCGATGAACTCCTGGAGGATGATGTCCTGCCCGAGGGTCCAGAAGGCCTCGAGGGTGCTCTCCACGGCCTGCCGGGTCTCCGCGAGCATCACCCCGATGCCCTGCGTCCCCTGGTGCAGCTTCACGATCGCGGGCGGACCACCCACCAGGGCGAGCGCGGCGTCGATGTGCGCCGAGGTCTTGGTGCAGACCGTCGTCGGGATGTCGAGGTCCTTCTTGGTGAGGAGCTGCATCGCGCGGAGCTTGTCGCGGGAGCGCGCGATGGCGAGCGCGGTGTTGAGCACCGGGATGCCCAGCATGTCGAACTGCCGCACCACCGCGAGGCCGTACGTGGTGATGGACGCGCCGATGCGCGGGATCACCAGGTCATAGCCCCCGACCTCGAGGCCGCGGTGGAAGAGCGACGCCCGCCCTCGCGACGCGACGAGGGAGAACTCCAGCGGGTCGACTACGTTCACCTGGTGGCCACGGGCGAGGGCGGCCTCGGTGAGTCGGCGCGTCGAGTAGATCGACGCCTTGCGAGACAAGATCAGGATCCACATCGGAGGCCTCTGCACGGCGCGCGGCGAGACAAGGGCCGCGGATCGTACGGGGGCGAACTAGGGAGTCAAGCCGTCTCGTCGCGGCTCGCGAGTTCGCTCTCGAGCTCGGTCTCGGAGACGAGGATCTCCGGCGCCGAAGACATGTCCGGCGCGACCGGCGGCCGCAGGGCGTCGAGGGTGGCGAGCAGCGCGGTGAGTCGATCGCGGGCCTGAAGCAGGGCGGCGCGCAGCACCTCGGGGCGAGCCGGGGCGTTGGCGTCGTCGTCGAGCCCTCGCTCCTTCAGCGCCCGGCGGGCGCCCTCGATGGTGTAGCGCTCGTCGCGCAGCAGGCGCTTGATGAGCTGGAGCCGCTCGACGTCGCGGCGGCTGTACACCCGCTGCCCGCTCGCGGACTTGAGCGGGCGCACCGCGCGAAACTCCGTCTCCCAGTAGCGCAGCACGTGCGAAGGGATCTCGAGGAGCCGCGAGACCTCGCCGATGCGGAAGTACTTCTTGGAGGGGAGAGGGGCCGTCACAACGCGAGGCGCCGCCGTAGCGCGAGGATCAGCGCCCGTTGACCTGTGCCTTGAGCACAGGGGAGGGGCGGAAGCGGACGACCCGCCGGGCGGCGAGGGTGATCGGGGTGCGGGTGCGGGGGTTGAGGCCCGGGCGCTCGCGCTTGTCGCGCACGAGGAAGTTTCCGAAGGACGAGATCTTCACCTTGTCTCCCTCGGCGAGGGTCTGCTTCATGACGTCGAAGACGGCGTCGACCAGGTCGGCCGCCTCCTTCTTCGAGAATCCGCCCACGGTCGCATAGATGCTCTCGACGATCTCGGCCTTCGTCATGGTGCGGCGAAACCTCCCACGGATGGTGAAGGGATCAGAGCACACGACCCCCGCCGGGCGCAACGCGCTCGTACGGGGGTGTCGGGTGGTGGAGAGGGAGTCTCAGGCGGAGGCGAAGATGTTGGGGCGGAGCTCGACGCCGGCGGCGGAGAGCACGGCCTTGAAGCCGGCGAAGTCACGCACCGCGAGGTCGGCCAGGATCTTCCGGTCGAGCGCGATGTTGGCGCCCTTGAGGGCGGCGATGAGGCGGGAGTAGTTCACGCCGAGCGAGCGGGCGCCGGCGGAGATGCGGGCGATCCACAGGCGGCGGAAGTCGCGCTTGCGGAGCTTGCGGCCCACGTAGGCGTACGACCAGGCCTTGTGCACGGCCTCGCGGGCCGGACCGTAGAGACGGCCGCGACCGGCCGAGAAACCTTGAGCCCACTGGAAGACGCGGTTGCGCCGACGACGGGCCTTGAAACCTCTTTTAGCTCTGGGCATGGATCAAACCTCTTTCAGGGGAGACCGTAGGGGAACAGCTGGCCGATGCGCTTCTCGAACGACGGGTGGACCATGTCGTTCTTGCGCAGGCGGCGGAGCTGGCGAGAGCCCTTGTTGCCCATGAAGTGGTTGGCGCCGCACTTGGAGCGACGGATCCGGCCGGTACCGGTCATCTTGAACCGCTTCGCAGCGGCCCGGTTGGTCTTCATCTTCGGCATCGTTTACCTCTTCTTCATCGCCGCCGCCGACCGCCTTCGGCCGACCTTGGTGATGCTTTTGCGCGCCCCACCCTGAAACAACCAACGGACCATTCCGGGTCTTCAAGGCTTCGCCCGCCGGTCTAAGGGCGGGCGGTGAACACGGACCGTTCCGTGCGGGGACGATGGACACGCAGGGGGCGCGACAAGTACCCGAACCACATCGGGTGTCAAGCCGCGAACGCCCCGCTCAGTTGCTGTTGTTGTCGACGTACTGCTGGAAGTTCGCGACGCGCGGCCCGTCCGGGTGGCTCTGGATGTACGAGCGCATGCAGCGCACGGCGTTCGAGGTCTGGCCCATGGTTCGGTAGGTCACGCAGAGCAGGCCCCGCTCGGACTCGGTCGAGGCCCGGCTGCGCAGCACGGCCACCACGCACTGGTTGCCCACGGTCATGTTGCTGGAGTTGTTGCGCAGGCAGGCGCGCGCCTGGTCCATCGGGGTCGCGCCCTCGGGGATGGGCGTTGAGGTCGGGGCCGGGGCCGCGGGTCGCGCGGGGGCCGCTGCGGGGGCCGGGGCCGCGGGTCGCGTCGTGGTGGGGGGCGTGGTGCGAGCGTGCCGCTCGGAGCGGCGGGGCGTCGGCTCGACGACCTGGGCCACGGGCTCGACGGCCGGCGGAGTCGGCGGCGTGGGGGCCGCGACCGGCTCAGGAGCGGGCGGCGCGGCGACCGCTGCGGGCGCGGGCGCGGGCTCTGGGGGGGTGGGCGCCGCGACGGCCACCGCGGGGGCGGGCTCCGGGGCCGGGGCCGCGGGGGCTGGCTCCGGGGCCGGGGCCGCGGGGGCAGCGACCGGCTCGGCGGCCGGGGCGGGGGTCGTCGCGGGCGCGGCGATCGCCGCGGGGGCGGGGGTCTCGGGCTGAGGGTTGGTGGCGCTCGTGCGGCCCTTGCTCACCACCAGCAGCACGGCGAGGCCGAGGCACACGCCGCCGAAGACCACGCCGGCGATGAGGCCCTTGTTGGACTTGCCCGCGGCGGCCTTCTCGTCGGCGGCCGCGCGCTGGATGACCACGGTGCTGTCGCCGCGGCGGGCCACGCGAAACTCCACGACGCCGAGCTGCACCATGTCGCCCGCGGCGAGCTCGCACTTGCGGTGCTTCTCTCCGTTGACCTGGACGCCGTTGGAGCTCCCCATGTCTTCGATGAAGAGCTTGTCGTCCTCGACGAAGAGGCGGGCGTGCTCGCGGGAGATGGAGCTGAAGGCCAGGGCGATGTCGGCGGACTCGCTGCGCCCGAGGATCATCGGGAGCCGGTCGAGCATCACCGGCGCGGGAACCCCCGCCGGGGCGAGGAACACCACGCGCATCCCTCGGATGTGCTCGGGCACCGGGGTGCTGCCGGCGGCGGAGCTGGCCGGGGCGAGGGGGTCGTTGAGCGCGGCGAGGCCCGGGGCGCCGGCGTTGGGCGCGGTCGACGGGGTCGCGGCGAGCAGCGGCGCGGCGTGCTCCGAGGCGACCGGGGCGGGGGCCGGGGGCGGGGGCGTGGGCTGGGCGCCGGCCTCCTCGACGACCTGCAGCTTGTAGTCGCCGATGAGGATCTGGTCGCCGCCCCGCATGGGCTTCGGGTCGGCGAGGCGCGCCCCGTTGATGACGATGCCGTTGTAGCTGGCGAGGTCTTCGAGGAAGAAGCCCTCCGCTCGCTTCACGATGCGTGCGTGGCGTCGGGAGACGTTGCGCTCCGTGAGCCGGATGGAGTTGCCGTCCTTCCGCCCGATGGTGAGTTCATCCCGGGTGAGCGGGATGACCATGGTCTTGCCCTCGTCGTCGGAGATCACGAGCTTCAGCATCGGCCCTTCAACCCCTCCGCGGGCCCGACCCTTGGGGCGCCCCGCGAAGACTTCGCACCACCGCAGGAATTACGGAGGTTTCTACCGGGCGCAGTCTCTCCGGGCCTGTGGGGTGGTGTCAACGAAGCGTGGAGGGAGGGACAGGCTTTGTCCGCCGCGGCTCGCGCCGGGGGTGGGGGAGGTGGTATCTCGTTTCGCCGCAGATACCCCTCCAACCACAGCACGCAGCGTCAGGGAGCGTCATCGGATGAGCACAGGCAAGCTGGTCGAAGAGGTCACCCTCAACTGGACCGACCTCACCGGAAAGAAGACCGGGGCGACGTCGCTCGGGTCGAACAAGTTCTACAAGGCGCAGATCTTCGACGAGGGCGGGAGCTTCCGGGTGGTCTTCACCTACGGCCGCGTCGGGCAGGCGGGGCAGGTGCAGGAGGTGGTCGCCAGCACCCTCCCGGCCGCCAAGGTCGCCCTCGACAAGAAGGTCAAGGAGAAGGTCGCCAAGGGCTACACGAAGCTCGACATGCGCTCCCTCGACGAGGAGAAGTCCAAGACCGACGCGAAGGCGGCGCCCGTCGACGACGGCAAGCCCAAGGCGAAGGCGGTGAGGACCAGGCAGTTTCACCCCGAGGTCGAGGCGCTGCTGAAGCTGATGTACGGGGCGACTGGACAGGCCGTGGCCGCGGGCCTCTCGTCGAGCGCGGGGGCGACGAAGGAGTCCCCGCTGGGCAACCTCTCCGACCGGCAGCTGGACAAGGGCGCCGACCTCCTGGTGCAGGCCGAGGCGATGGTGAAGGGCACCGTCAAGGCCACCAAGAACGACTACATCGAGCTCACCAACGAGTACCTCTCCAACATCCCGCGCAACATCGACAGCGCGCGCAAGAAGGGGAAGCTCGACCTCGACGCCATCGTCATCAACTCCGACGAGCGCATCAACGAGCAGCGGAAGTTCATCACCCTGCTGCGCGACGCCTTCCTCCAGCGCGACGTGTTCTCGGCGGCGGCCGAGGTCGATGACCCGACGGAGGTCTGGTACGACGGCTTGAAGTGCGACGTCTCCCACCTCGACCCGAAGGGCGACGAGTACAAGCACATCCAGAAGCTCTTCGATAAGGGCCAGTCGCCGAAGAACTCCAACTTCTACAACCTCCTCAAGGTGGGGCGGATCTGGAAGGTCGAGCAGCAGGGCCGCAAGGGCCACTTCGACAACTACGCCGCGAGCATCGCCAAGAAGCCCGGCGCGACCGGGGTGATCCCCGGCTGGCACGGCACCCGTACGGAGAACCTCATGGGCGTCTGCAAGACGGGCCTGGTGCTCCCGAAGAACCTCCCCAAGGGCGTGCACGTCACCGGGCGCACCTTCGGCCTCGGCATCTACCACACCCCCTGCTGGCCCGACTCCGGCGAGAACACCGCCGTCGACGAGAAGGGGAAGAAATACACCCGTCACAACGGCGCGCTGAAGAGCATGAACTACTCCTCGCTGCGCGGCGCCTACTACCACCACAACAACACCGCCGACCGCGGGTACATCATCCTCGAGGAGCTCGCCCTCGGCGTCCCCGAGCTCGCGCTCAAGGTCTGCTGGAACAAGCCCGAGCCCGACCCGGGCAACGACTACATCTACGCCCGCGCCCACGGGCACGAGTCGCTGGCCAACGACGAGGTCGTCACCTTCGACGAGCACGCCTCGCGCCGCACCGCCATCCTCGAGATCATGTACAAGAAGTGACCCCGCGGGCCCGCGTCCTGGCGCTCGCCATCGCGACGATCCCGGCGCTGGGCGCGACCTTCGTGGCGGCGCTGGAGGGCGGCTTCTTCGCCCCGGTGGCGTCGGTCTCGCTCGGGTGCGTGCTGGCCCTGGCGTGGCTGCTCTTCCGCCGCCGCCCGTCGGCGCTCGCTCCCTTCGCCGAGGCCGCCGAGCGGGTGGGCCATGGCGAGCGCGGGGTGCGCGTCGAGCTCGACGACGACGACCCGGAGGCACAGCGCCTCGGGGTCGCCTTCAACCGCATGACCGACGCGCTCGCGGTGGCGGAGAAGCGCTCCCGCCGCGCCGAGCGGCTCGCGGCCTGGCGGGACATCGCCCGGCAGATGGCCCACGAGATCAAGAACCCCCTCACGCCCATCCGCCTCGCCGTGGAGAGCCTTCGCAAGGCGAGGCTGCGCGACCCGGCGCTCTTCGAGGAGATGTTCGACGAGGAGACCGCCATCGTGCTGGAGGAGGTCGAGCGGCTGCGGCGGCTGCTCGACGCCTTCTCGCAGTTCGCCCGGATGCCCCGCCCGAGGCCCGAGCCCGTCGACGTCGGGGAGCTGCTGCGCCACGTCGCCGACCTGCACCGCGCCTCCGGCCCTGAGCTGCGCTGTGATCCCCCGGCCGACCTGCCGCCGCTGAGGGCCGACCGCGACCAGCTCACCCAGGTGCTCATCAACCTCGTGGGCAACGCCGTCTTCGCCGCCGGGGAGCGCGCCGAGAGGGACCCCTCGCGAGGGCCCGCCTGGGTGCGCGTGGCGGCGGAGTACCCGGGGAAGCGCACGCTGAAGATCACCGTGGAGGACAATGGCGGGGGCATCGACGAGTCGGTGATGTCCCGGCTCTACGAGCCCTACGTGACCACCCGGCAGGGCCGGGGGGGGACCGGGCTCGGGCTCGCCATCGCCTACCGCATCGTCACCGAGCACCAGGGGACCATGGCCGTCGACACGGGCCCCGCCGGGACGCGCTTCACCCTGGAGCTGCCCCTCGCCGGGCCGGTGCTGACCCTCGGTGACTCGACGCTCGGGTGAATGGTGTATGGTCCCGCGCCCGCCGTGTTTCCCAGTGTTGGCGGCGGTGAAGGAGAGCGGTCGTGGCCAGGTTCATTGAGGAGTTGAAGCGCACGCACTCGTGCGGGGGTCTGCGCGCGAAGGACATCGGCAGCGAGGTCGTGCTGTTCGGCTGGGTGCAGGTCTCCCGCGACTTCGGGAACTTCCGCTTCGTCGACATTCGCGACCGGGACGGCATCACGCAGCTGGTGTTCGATCCCGACGCGCACCCCGAGGCGACGGCGCTCGCGACCACCATGCGCGGCGAGTGGGTCATCGGCGTGCGCGGGGTCGTGCGCGACCGGGGGGTGCAGTTCTCCAAGAAGCTCGGCAAGGAGGTCTCGGCGCACAACCCGTCGATGGCGACGGGCGAGGTCGAGGTGGTCGTGCACGAGGCCTTCGTGTTCAACAAGGCCGAGACGCCGCCCTTCGAGATCGCCGACGACGTGCAGACCAGCGAGGAGAAGCGGCTGGCGTTCCGGTACATCGACCTGCGCCGGCCGAAGCTCCAGCGGGTGCTGCGCACGCGCTCGAAGATGAACCAGACGGCCCGGAGGTTCCTCGACGAGAACGGCTTCCTCGAGCTCGAGACCCCGGTGCTGGTGAAGTACACCCCCGGCGGCGCCCGCAACTTCCTGGTGCCGTCGCGCATCCACCCCGGGAAGTTCTACGCGCTCGCGGAGAGCCCGCAGCTCTTCAAGCAGCTCTACATGGTCGCCGGCTTCGACCGGTACTTCCAGATCACCCGCTGCTTCCGCGACGAGGACCTCCGCATCGACCGGCAGCCCGAGTTCACCCAGGTGGACATCGAGATGTCCTTCGTCACCCAGGAGGACATCTTCACCATCGTCGAGGGCCTGCTCTTCTCGGTGTGGAAGACCGTCTTCGGGACCGACCTGCGCGACCGCTACCCGGAGGGGAGGTTCCCCCGGATGCGCTTCGCCGAGTCGATGGAGAAGTACGGCAACGACAAGCCCGACCTGCGCTTCGGGATGCCCCACACCGACCTCACGGGCCTCGTCATCGAGCACAAGGGCGGCGGCGTCCCGATGCTCGCGGAGATCGCCGAGGGGTACCTCTCGGGCGACGATCGCCGGGATGTTCCGCGGCGCATCGTGAAGGCGATGGTGGTGCCCGCGAGCGCCTCGCTGTCGCGCGCCGACGTCGACAAGCTGGAGGAGTTCTGCAGGGGCATGGGGGCCAGCGGCCTCGCCCGCGCTCGCCTCGCCGACGACGGCTCGTGGACCCAGTCGGCCATGGCCAAGACCGCGACGCCGGAGTTCCGCGCGGCGGTGAACGAGGCGACCGGAGCGAAGCCGGGCGACCTGCTGCTGTTCCAGTTCGGCGCGACCTCCATGGTGCACACGGTGATGGCCAACCTGCGGCTGCACCTCGGCCGCAAGCTCAAGCTCATCCCCGAGTACGGCACCAACAACGACTGGAACTTCCTCTGGGTGGTCGATCCCCCGCTCTTCGAGTTCGACGAGGAGAGCGGTCACTGGGCCGCCGCGCACCACGCCTTCACGCGCCCCCACGACGACTGCGTGCAGTACCTGGAGAGCGACCAGGGCAAGGTGCTCTGCCACCGCTACGACCTCGTGCTCAACGGCTTCGAGATCGCCGGCGGCTCGGTGCGCCTCCACGACCCCGAGGTGCAGGCCAAGGTGTTCCGCGCGCTGGGCATCTCTGACGAGGAGGCCCGCACCAAGTTCGGCTTCCTCCTCGACGCGCTCAAGTACGGCGCTCCCCCGCACGGCGGCATCGCCATCGGCTGGGACCGCGTGGTGATGTTGTTCTCCGGCGCCGAGAGCATCCGCGACGTGGTGGCCTTCCCCAAGACCCAGCGCGCGACCGACCTCATGACCGACGCCCCCAACGCGGTCGCCGACTCGCAGCTTGCCGAACTCCACGTGAAGCGCGACATCAAGCCGTAGACGCATCGACCCATCGCGCGTCGCTGCGTCTGCGTGGGGCCCGAGCGCCCACAGAAGGAGCCGTGTCGACGTGAGTGAGAAGCCCCGCTCGGACGCCCTGATCTTCTTCGGGGCGACCGGAGACCTCGCCTACAAGAAGATCTTCCCCGCGCTGCAGTCGCTCGTGCGACGAGGCCGCCTCGACGTGCCCATCGTCGGCGTCGCCAAGTCGGGGTGGAACCTCGATCAGTTCATCGAGCGCGCCCGCGCCAGCGTGACCGAGCACGGCGGCCTCGACCCGGTCGCCTTCCCCAGGCTGGTCTCGCTGCTGCGCTACGTCGACGGCGACTACGCCGACCCGGACACCTTCACCCGGCTGCGAGAGGCGATGGGCGGGGCGTGCCGGCCCGCGCACTACCTGGCCATTCCGCCGAGCATGTTTCCGCTGGTGGTCGACCACCTCGCCGCCGCGGGCTGCACCGAGAACGGTCGGGTGATCGTCGAGAAGCCCTTCGGCCGCGACCTCGCGTCGGCCAAGAGCCTCAACGCCACGCTGCGCAACGCCTTCCCCGAGTCGTCGATCTTCCGCATCGACCACTACCTGGGCAAGGAGGCGGTGCAGAACATCCTGTATTTCCGCTTCGCCAACGCCTTCCTCGAGCCCGTGTGGAACCGCCAGTACGTCGAGAACGTGCAGATCACCATGGCCGAGAGCTTCGGCGTCACGGGCCGCGGGAAGTTCTACGAGGAGACCGGGGTCATCCGCGACGTGATGCAGAACCACCTGCTGCAGATCGTCAGCTACCTGACCATGGAGGCGCCGTCGTCGACGTACTCCGAGGCCATCCGCGACGAGCAGGCCAAGGTGCTTCGCACGGTGCGCCCGATGTCGCCCGAGCAGGTGGTGCGGGGGCAGTTCAGGGGATACCGCGACGAGCCCGGCGTCGCGCCCGACTCGCAGGTGCCGACCTACGCGGTGCTCCAGCTCTTCGTCGACTCGTGGCGCTGGCAGGGCGTTCCCTTCTATGTGCGCGCGGGCAAGGCGCTCGCGGCCAGCTGCACGGAGGTCACCGTGGAGTTGAAGAACCCGCCGCAGGTGGTGTTCAACGAGGCGCCGCCGAAGATGGGCAACGTGGTGCGCTTCCGGCTGAGCCCGGAGGTGACCATCGCCATCGGGGCGAGGGTGAAGCGCCACGGCGAGGAGATGGTCGGCGAGCACCACGAGCTGTCCCTGACCGAGGAGCCCGCGCAGGGGGCGGGCGGTCGCATGGACGCCTACGAGCGGCTGCTCGGCGACGCGATGATGGGCGAGTCGACCCTCTTCGCCCGGCAGGACGTGGTCGAGGCCGCGTGGGAGATCGTGGAGCCGGTGCTGCACCTGCCGGGGCCGGTGTACGAGTACGAGCCCGGCACCTGGGGGCCGGTCGAGGCCGATCGGCTCGTGGCGGAGGTCGGCGGATGGAACATCCCGAAATGAAGGTCCTCGTCATCGACGTCGGCGGCACCAACATCAAGGTCGGCGGCAGCGGCCACGAGACGCCGTTGAAGATCCCGTCGGGGCCGGACTTCACGGCCTCGCAGATGGCCACCGCCGTGAAGAAGGCGGTCGACTGGCCCTACGACGCCGTCGCCATCGGCTACCCCGGCCCCGTGCTGAGCGGACGCCCGGCGGTGGAGCCGGCGAACCTCGGCGGAGGCTGGGTGCGCTTCGACTACGCCGACGCCTTCGGCAAGCCCGTGAGGGTGATCAACGACGCGGCGATGCAGGCCCTCGGCAGCTACGAGGGCGGCCGCATGCTCTTCCTCGGCCTCGGCACCGGGCTCGGCTCGGCGCTCGTCGCCGAAGGGGTGCTCGAACCCCTGGAGCTGGCGCACCTGCCCTATCGAAAGGGCCGCACCTACGAGGACTACCTCGGGCTGCGAGGCCTCGAGCGCATGGGGCGGAAGAAGTGGCAGAAGCACGTGGAGAGGGTCATCGCGCTCTTCCACCACGCGCTGCAGGTCGACTACGTGGTGCTCGGCGGGGGGCAGACCAAGAAGCTCGAGGGCATCCCCCCGGAGGTGCGCCTCGGGGGCAACGACAACGCGATGCTCGGAGGCATCCGGCTGTGGGTTCCGGCGCAGCCGGGCGAGGGCGACCCGCGGCGTCACGTGCTGCCGTCGGCGTAGTACGGAGCGCCCTCAGCCCTCGCTGGAGCGCTCGGCGCGAGTCTCGGCGACGCGCTCCAGGATGTTGGCGGCGAGGGCGGTCCAGCCGGTCTGGTGGCTGGCGCCGAGGCCCCGGCCGGTGTCTCCGTGGAAGTACTCGTGGAAGAGCACGAGGTCGCGGAAGTGGGGGCTGCCCGAGTAGCGCGCGTCGTCGCCGTGGCAGGGCCGGCGGCCGCTCTCGTCCGGGAGGAAGAGGCGCGCGATGCGGGCCTCCAGCTCGGCGGCGACCTCCAGCAGCGTGAGCATCCGGCCCGACCCGACGGGGCACTCGACGCGCAGCGAGTGGCCGTAGAAATGGTGGTGCCGCTTGAGGGCCTCGATGAGCAGGTAGTTGATGGGCATCCACACCGGGCCGCGCCAGTTGGAGTTGCCGCCGAACATCCCGGTGTCCGACTCGGCCGGCGCGTAGCGCACCTCGTGGCGGCTGCCTCCGAGGTCGATCACATAGGGGTGCTCGCCGTGCACCCGGGAGAGCGAGCGCACCCCGAAGGGCGAGAGAAACTCCCGCTCGTCGAGCACGTAGCGCAAGACGCGGACGAGCTGCTCTCGCGTCGGGATCGAGAGGATACGGTGGAGGTGCCCGGGCCGAGGCTCCGCGAGCGAGATGTGCGAGGCGACCTCGGGCTTGTTCTCCAGGAACCACTCGAGGCGCTTCTTGAAGAGGGGGAGGTGCTGCAGGTGCTGCTCTTCGAGGGACTCCGCGGCGAGCAGGGGAATGAGCCCGACCACCGAGCGCACCCTCATGGGGAAGGTCTGCCCGTCGACGTGGGCGAGGTCGTAGTAGAAGCCGTCCTGCGGGTCCCAGAGGCCGGTGCCGCCGAGGCGGTTCATGGCCTGGGTGATGGCCATGAAGTGCTCGAAGAACTTCGACGCGATGTCGGCGTACGCGGCGTTGTCCCGGGCGAGCTCGAGCGCGATGGCGAGCATGGTGGTGCAGTAGAAGGCCATCCACGCGGTGCCGTCGGCCTGGTCGAGGTGACCGCCGCCGGGGAGGGGCTTGGAGCGGTCGAAGACCCCGACGTTGTCGAGCCCGAGGAAGCCGCCGGTGAATAGGTTGTTGCCGTCGACGTCCTTGCGGTTGACCCACCAGGTGAAGTTCACGAGGCACTTCTGGAAGGCGCTCTCCAGGAAGGCCAGGTCGCGCCCTTGGCCGCTCTGCTTCGCGAGGCTGAACACCCGCCAGGCGGCCCACGCGTGCACGGGCGGGTTCACGTCTCCGAAGGCGAACTCGTAGGCCGGGAGCTGCCCGTTGGGGTGCATGTACCACTCGCGGCAGAGCAGCAGCACCTGCTGCTTCGCGAAGCCCGCGTCGATGCGCGCCATCGCCACGCAGTGGAAGGCCGTGTCCCACGCCGCGAACCAGGGGTACTCCCACTTGTCCGGCATCGAGAGCACGTCGCGCGCGTAGAGGTGCCGCCACTCGGCGTTGCGCACCCCCTCGCGCCCCGGCGGAGGCGGCGGCTGCGCCGGGTCGCCGTCGAGCCAGTGCTCCACGACGAAGTGATAGAACTGCTTCGACCAGAGGAGCCCGGCGTCCGCCTGGCGCACCACGCGGCGCTCCTCGGCGGTGAGCGCGGCGCTCCTGCGGGCGGCGAAGAAGGCGTCGGCCTCGGCGATGCGCGCCTCGAAGACCGCGTCGAAGCCCTCGTCGAAGGGATGCGCGAGCTCGACGGACTCGGCCGAGAGCCGCAGCCGCACGACCGCCGAGGCCCCCGCCGGGACGTCCAGCGTGTGCCACGCGGCGGCGCGCGTACCGACGCCGTCGGGGTTCACCGCGTGGGGCTCGGCGCCGACGACGTGACGGTGGAAGGCGTCCTTCACCCAGGGCGAGGCGCTGGCCGCGCCGAAGAGGCGCTCGGCGTTGGTCTCGTTGTCGGTGAAGAGAAAGCGCGGCGCGTCGCCGCCCACCGGCTCGCAGGCGAGACGGTATCGGCCGAGGGAGGGGTGCTCGGCGAGCAGGGTGGTGTCGTCGAGGCGGGAGATGCGGCCCTTGTCCCAGTAGCCTTCGCCCCGGCGCCTCCAGGACCAGGTGTTGCGCTGCCACAGCGTGGGCAGCAGATGCAGCGTCGCCGCGTCGGGGCCGCGGTTGGAGGCCGTCACCCGCACCAGGATGTCCTCGGGCCCGGCCTTGGCGTACTCGACGGTGACGTCGAAGTAGCGGCCGTCGTCGAAGAGCCCGGTGTCCTCCAGGTCGAACTCCGGGTCGGCCTGCGTGCGCCGCGCTCCCTCCGCGACGAGCGACGCGTAGGGAAACTCCCGCTGCGGGTACTTGTAGAGCCCCTTCAGGTACGAAGCCGTCGGGGTGGCGTCGAGGTAGTAGTAGAGCTCCTTGACGTCCTCGCCGTGGTTGCCCTCCGGGCCGCTCAGGCCGAAGAGGCGCTCCTTCAGGATGGGGTCGCGGCCGTTCCAGAGGGCGAGCGCGAAGCAGAGCCGGCACTCTCGGTCGGTGATGCCGAGGAGGCCGTCCTCGCCCCAGCGGTAGGCGCGGCTGCGGGCGTGGTCGTGCGGGAGGTAGGTCCAGCACTCGCCGGTGGCGGAGTAGTCCTCGCGCACGGTGCCCCACTGGCGCTCGGCCAGGTACGGGCCCCAGCGCTTCCAGTTGGCCTCTCGCCGCGTGTCCTCGTCGATGCGGCGCTGCTCGTCGTCCGCGCTCACCTCACAGCCCATGGCCGCGGTCCGCGACGCGGCCTTCACAGCCCCGTCTGCTGCGTCAGTCGAGCTCGACGCCGGTCGCGTCGATCTCGAGCCGGGCCACGGGCTGACCCGTCTGCTCGGCGGCCTCCTGCTCGCAGTGGCCGTTGGGGTTGCCCGAGATCACCGTGCCCTGCACGACCGCGTGGCGACCGGAGGCGTTGCGCGGGATGAAGAACGAGTGGCCGTGCATCTTGATGTGCACGCGCTGCTCGGTGTCGTTGAGCTGCATCCAGCAGCCGGCCGACTGGCACACCGCGGAGACGGTGCCCTCGAGGCGCACGGTCTGCCCCGAGAAGCGCGCCGGGGTGGCCATGATGGCCGCCAGCGGGGTGCGCTCGGTCACGGTGATCGGGGCGCCGAGGCGACGCGCGGCCGCCGCCGCAGCAGGGGCCGCGGGCTGCTCGTGGGCGGCGCACGGGGCCTCGTGGGCGGGGGCCGGGGCGGCGACGGCCTGCGCAGCGACGGCCTGCGCGGGGGCGGCCTCGGGCTGCACCTGAGGGGCGCTCGCGGGAGGGGGAGCCGGAGGCTGGCGGAGACACCCGAGGGCGGAGAAGAGGGTGACCAGGACGGCGCGCTTCATGACGGCGCTTCGTACCACAACGGCATCCCGAGACAACGGAGCGCGCGGGTCGCTCAGTCGGAGCGCACCACCCAGTCTGGAGGGAGGTCGCCGAGGAAGGACACCTGCGCGTCGAGGACCCGCGACGGGTCTCGCCCGTCGAAGGTGACGCGCACGCGGTGGTCTTCGTTGCCCCAGTGGGGGTAGCTCCCTACGGAGACGTCGGGGAAGCGCGCCACGACGCCGTCGAGGTAGGGCTTGAGGGGGCCCTCGTCGATGTTGCAGTCGACGCTGCGGAGCACGAAGGGCGCCTCGTCGCCGCGCAGCCGCGGGAGCAGGCCCTCCAGCTTGTGCGCGAAGATCTGCGGCACGCCGGGCAGCACGAACACGTTGCCCAGCACCATGGTCGGCCACGCGGGGGAGCCGCCGGGGTAGAGCTCGGTGCCCTCCACGAGGTCGGCCATGCGCAGGTGCCCTTCGGTGAGGCGGGCGCCGTAGTGCTCGCGGAGCAGCGCCTCGACCACGGGGCTGCGCACCACGCGGCGGCCGAGGCCCAGCGCGATGCCCTCGACGGTGACGTCGTCGTGGGTGGGGCCGACGCCCCCGGAGGTGAACACGAAGTCGTGGGCGTGGCGCAGGCTGTTGACCTCGGAGGCGATGAGCTCGACCTCGTCGGGGATCACCACCACGCGGCGCAGCTCGATGCCCAGCGGGCGGAGGGCGCGGGAGAGGGTGAGGGTGTTGGAGTCGTGCACCTTGCCGCTGAGGAGCTCGTTGCCGATCACCAGGGCCGCGGCGGTACGGTTCATCGCGGAACGATAGTGCCGCCACGAGCGCGGTCGCAAGCCGTACGCGCGGAGGGTAGAGTGCGCGCCATGCGTAGGGCAGAGCGGATCCTGGCGTGGTCGTGTGTCGCCGCGGCGCTGCTCGGCGGGTGCAAGCGGTGGCGCGGCGGGGGCGAGGACGCGGGGGTGCCGGACGCGGGGCCGCGCGGTCCGACGACGGTGCAGCTCCCGACGGAGGACCGCTGGCAGGTGGTGGGTACGCTACACCCCGGGGCCGACGCGCAGGCGGGCGCCGTGCTGCTGCTTCACCAGCTCGGGTCCAACCGCTCGGAGTGGCAGCCGCTCATCGACCGGCTGAAGCAGCCTCCCGCGATCACGGTGCTCTCGCTCGACCTGCGCGGCCACGGCGACAGCGTGAGCGGCCCGCAGTCCCTCCGGCGTACCTGGGAGAGCTTCGGGGAAGATCCCGCGCGCTGGGCGGGGCTCCCTCGCGACGCGGTGGCGGGCGCCCGGTACCTCTTCACCCTCAACGCGGGCGCGGTGCGCTCGGTGGTGGTGGTGGGGTCGAGCATCGGGGCGTCCGCGGCGGTGGCGGGCCTTGCCGACGAGCCGAGGGTGGTCGGGCTCGCGATGATCTCGCCGGGCATCGGGTACCACGGGCTCGACGCGCTGGGGCCGATGCGGTCCTACGCGGCGCTGCCGACGACGCCCGCGCGCACGGCGTGGCTGATGGCCGCGGAGCGCGACGAGGAGAGCGCCCGGGCGGTGACGCTGCTGGCGACGGAGGCGGCGAGCATCGCGGTCGAGCGCGCGGTGGTGCCCGCGTCAGACGCCCACGGCGTGTCGCTGCTCAACGCCGAGCCCGCGCGCAGGGACGCGCTGGAACGCTACGTTCGCACGGTGCTTCGAGCGCCCCGGAGGCCCGGCCGGGGAGGGCCCTGAAAAAATCTTCAAAAAGATTGTTGACAGGGGGGAGGGGTTCTAAGTACAAGCCGCATCCCGCTTCGGAGAGAAATAGCTCTTCGGGGATCGTCTAATGGCAGGACGACGGTTTCTGGCACCGTCTATCTAGGTTCGAATCCTAGTCCCCGAGCTGGTTTTGTCAGTAAAGGCCCCATCGTCTAACGGTTAGGACATCGGCCTCTCACGTCGGTAATACGGGTTCAAATCCCGTTGGGGTCGCCGAAGAAAATCCCGTGTGAGAGCGGGTTTTTCAGACTAGAGCCTCCCAGGAACGAAGAGTTCCTGGGGGGCTCTAGTCGTTTCTGGGGTCTCGATGCCCGCCCACAGGGCGGTCGGGAGGAGAGACGAAGCGCCGCGGCGCTCGTTGCCGCGGTGCTGTCGGGCCGAGACCCGGCTGGGGGCGCGGCCAACGGGGCCGGCGCTGCCGTCGCTGCGGGTCGATCCCCACCTGCGTCCGTCGCCGACGCTCCAGCGATGCCTCGACGGCGTGCTCGCTCGGATGGGCTTGCAGACCGACGCGCGCGAGGGCCGCTTCTCCGCGGCCATGCGGCCGACCTCACCGTCGACGCCGACCACCCGGCCTACGCGGGCGTCGCGGACACCCGGATGATGTACGGCGCGAGCGTTCCGGAGATCGCCACCCTGGGCGCGGCGCCGATGGGGACGGGCGCCTTCGAGGGGGCGCCCGCGGAGTTCACGCACGGCTTTCGCGAGGAGCTGCGGCGGATGATCTTCCCCTCGGACAACCGCGCGGCGACGACGGCGGCGCAACGCACGGGCCTGGCCCGCATCGCGACGTGGCTGCGGCCCGAACCGATGCGCAACCACGCCCACGCGGCGTCGGCGTGGGGGAAGGGGCGCGACGGCGTTCTGACACCTGCCTGGGCCTGCTCCCGGGCAGCGAGGCCTCGGACCAGAGACTCGCGCAGCACCTTCACCGTCGAGACCTTCGCGCCCGTCGCCTTGGAGAGGCGTCTCCGCACGTCTTCGTGGCGGTCGATGATCTCTCCCGAGAGGGCGAGCGGCGAGGCCTGGACGTAGGTGCCCTCGCGCACCCGCACGTCGCCCGACGATGCCGCCGCCTCGCGTCGACGGGCGCCACGCGGAGGGTCGAGGGCCTCCCTGTCATCAGCGCTGAACCCTTCCCGACAGGGCGCGAGGTTCAGCCTTGAAGCGCGCCCGGCAGGGGCGAATCGGTGGATGCCCGCCGCCACAACTGCGCCGTCACCAGAAGCGCGAGAGAGAGGCTCGTGAGCGCGAAGACCGCGCCCATCAGCGGGCTGCTCCATGAGGTGGTGTCGAAGTGTTGGCTGAAGTATCCGAAGAAGGTGAGATACAGCAGGAAGGCGAGCCCGAGCGTCTGGGTGCGGGCCATGTACCAGCTCTCGAATCCGCCCCACCAGGTGAGCAGGAAAGCGGCTCCGTGGATGGCGAGGTGCTGGCCGAACGCGTACGCGCTCCAGTTCAGATAGACGAAACACAGGTTCCATACCGAGTAGGCCACGATCCACGTTCGCGACAGCGGCGCGCGGATCAGGCTCCGGCCATCCTCGCGCACGATCCGGGCTCCAGGCAGACGCGGAAGCGCGATGATGAGCAGGACTCCCGCCACCGCATTCGCCCAGTGTGCGGGCGCCGCACCCGATGCGCTCACGTCCAGCGCAACACACTCGACGATATTGATTCCGACACCGAACCACAGACTGAAGGACAGAACCCAGGGCGACGGCGCCCGTACGAGGCAGGACGCGTTCCATGCGCAGATGCACACCACGGACAGGACCTTTGCCCACAGGAACACCGACCAGTGCCAGATCGCGGCGTTCGCGAGCCAGCGCGGCATCAGCAGCACCGGCGCAGCCCACCAGAGCGCGGCGGCGAGGCGCCGCGGGAGATGACTGACGACCAGCGCGCCACCGGCGAGCAGCGCGAGGAAGAGTGCGATCTGGAGGAAGATCATTGCGCCACCGTTTCAGCGAGTCGTCCGCGAGGTCATCAGACAGGCCGCGGTGGCTTCGACGTAGTTCGCGTCGACATCGCCGGAATCCACGGAAGTGGCTCGGTATTGCTCATCGGAGTGTGCTTGTCGCAAGGGAGGTCGGACGACTGCCTGCAATGCCGGGACGGGCCGTCGGCGCGGGCCTGGCCGGGTGGTGCGCGCCACGCAATGCCAGAGGTTCGCGAGATCGAGGCGCGCCAGCATCGTCAGGCCGTCGCCCTGGATGTACCCGGGGTTCCTCATCGCGAAGAAGTCCGCGTCCGGATCGCGCAAGCGCAGCTCCCGCGGGATTGCGGCGACCGCCTGCTTCAGACGTCGCTCTGCGAGGGCATCACAGACGTAGGTGTCGGGGTGCCAGTCGTCGCCGAAGAGCGGCGGGCAGACCTTTGCGAGCAGCCCCGCCTCGAACGACGGAATCTCCGCGTCGCGTCGAGGCCAGCAGTCCTTCATGTAATGCACCCCGAGCAGGTAGGCGCGGAAGCTTTCGCAGTCCGATAGCCAGTAGAGCCGGCGGTGCGTCACGCCGAAGCGCAGCGAAGACTGCAATCCGGCGCGCTGGATCAGTCCCTTTCCACGCCAGTCCGCTGCGATGAAGACGGCGCCTGTGTAGATGAGCCGGACCGGGCGGCGTTCGTGCTCGCAGTCGATGAGCTTGAGCCCGGTGCATCCGACGAGCTGGCCGCCACGACGATCCCGGAAGAGAATGATCCGATCGAAGGACCGGAGCTTGTCAGTGAGCCAGGCGCGCTCTACCTCCATGGACGCGCTGGCAATTCGGTGAAGAGCATCGAGCGTCGAGTCGGTGAGCGCTCGTGGGAGGCTGAAGTCGAGGTAGCCACGCATGAGCGCGAGCATCCCTCCTCGCGCTGCACCGTGTCTGTGGGGCGAGTTGACGAGGCTGCGTAGAGATTTCTCTACGCGGCCTCACCCCACCAGCCCCTCGCGGTGTGCGTAGCTCACGATTTCGCCGAGCGTCCGCACTCCAAGCTTCGCCTTGATACGCGCCAGGTAGTTGCTGACGGTGCTCGCGCCCAGGTCGAGCTCCGCAGCGATGTCGGAGACCGTCGAACCGTTCGCCACGAGGAGGAAGATCTGGTGCTCCCGGCCCGAGAGCGCGGCGTGCCCGGTGGGCGGCGTCGTTCCTCGCACGGCCAGCTCCGCCACCGCCTGAGTGATGTACGTCTGTCCCTGCGCCACGCGCCGGATCGCGTCGATGAGCTCGTGCTCCGAACGATCCTTGGAGAGGTAGCCCGCGGCGCCTGAGCGCAGCATGCGGAGCGCATACTGCTCTTCGGGATACATCGAAAGCACGAGCACCCGGACCTGGGGAAAACGCTCCTTCACGCGGCGCAGCACCTCCACCCCGCTCAGCTTCGGCAGCGAGAGGTCGAGGAGCAGCACGTCGCACGGCGTCGTCTCCAGCGCATCGAGCACCGAGAGACCGTCGCTCGCTTCGCCCACCACCGTCATGTCCGGTGCGGTGTGAACGAGCATCTTGATCCCGGTGCGAACCACCGTGTGATCGTCCGCCACGAAGATGCGCATCACGCGCTCTTCTCCACGGAGCGCAGCGCGTCAGGCAGGCGCGCCTCGACCAGTGTTCCACCCTCCTCGCGGCGCTCGATACGGACGCTGCCGCCGAGGGCGCGCGCTCGTTCGCGCATCCCCACGAGGCCCGTGCCGGAGGTAGACTCTCCTGGGCTGAGCCCCCTTCCGTTGTCTCTCACGGTCAGTCTCAGCCCGCCTCCCTCCATCTCGATCGTGACCGCCACCTCCGACGCCTGCGCGTGACGCGCGACGTTCGTGAGCGCCTCCTGCAGGATGCGATAGGCCGCGACCGCCGCCTCCATCGCCAGCGGCGGATCTTCCGGTGGAGCGGTGAGCTCGCAAGCGATTCCGGTCCGTTGCGTGAAGCTCGTCACCTGCCATTCGGCCGCCGCGAAGAGCCCCAGGTCATCGAGCGCCCTGGGTCTGAGATCGCGGACGATGCTGCGCATGCGCGTCGTCACGTTGCCGAGCGTCCTCTCGACTTCATCGAGGTTCCCGTTGATCGCGCCCGGCTCGCGCTCGTAGCGAAGGCGGGTGAACTTCAGCGCGTAGCGCACGGCGGTGAGCTCCTGTCCGAGCTCGTCGTGAAGCTCGCGCGAGATGTGGGCGCGCTCGCTCTCCCGGGCCGACTCGACGTGGCTGGTCAGAAGCCGCAGCTCGGAGGTCTGCTCGGCGACACGCGATTCGAGCGTCTGGTTCAGGAGGGCGAGCTCGCGAGCCTGTCGGTTCGTAGCGCGGCGAAGGAAGAACGCCTGGCGTCGCCAGTACTCGGTGAGGAGTCCTCCGGCGACGCTCCCGAGCAGGAGGTAGACAAGGTAGCCGATCCCCATCCACGCCCCCTGCTGATGCCAGTGGCGCGGATGCAAGCCGTAGAACCCCGCGGTGCACATCAGCGCGAACACCGTGGGGACGAGAACACGCTCACCCAGCCGGTACGGGATGATGATGGGCGGAAGGACGATCGGAATAAGGATATAGAACCACTGCGTGTCCGGGCCCCCAATGAGGCCGAACCGATACCCTAGAAAGAGGCACTCGAGGGCCAGGACTCCGTTCAGGATATGAAACGCGTGCCGCTGCAGTACGCTGATCCGGGAGAGCACGATTCCCGCCGCGAAGAGGAGACTCGAGACGCCTCGAATCCAGTTCAGGTGCTCCCGGAAGACCGGGTTGCTCGCGAAGACGAAGCGGTCTGTGGGCCACCAGACGAGGTGGCACACGATGGCAAGACCAAAGAGCATTCGCCACGACCGTTCGCCCCAGAGCCGCTGTTCCTGCCAGTAGGCGGCGTCCTCTTCGGGAGAAGGCGCATCCGGCCACCACCAGCGCTCTGCGGTCTGCATGGGCGGAAGATAGAGTGTGTTGGACGCTCCCGCTATGACGGAGCGACGGGCGCGGCGCCAACGGGTAGCCCTCGTGATCAGTGATCAGAGCGCCAGCGCCCCACACGACGAGGAACACCCGTTCCACCCGGTCGAGGCCGGGCACGGGTGTCGGAGTGGTCGCGCAGATCGTGGGGATGCTGATGCCAGCACAATCCTCTCGACCATCAAATCCCCGGCCGCTGCGCGTCCCGACTCCCCAACATCGAAGAGTGCCCTCATCGAGAACGGCGCAGGTGTGGTAGGCGCCTGTTGAGACCGAGCGTACCCGAGTGACGCAGGGGTCTACGGGTGCCTCGACGTTTAGGACGCGCCGAGTCCCCACCGCACGACTCCGTCGCCTCGCTACACCCCGACGAACAACCCCGCCCCCACCGCGTCGTGGAACTGCCGCGCCAGCTCCTCCGCGAAGCGCCGGTCCTCCACCAGCACGCCCGCTTCGATGTTTCGCGACTGACCCCGGTCGGTGAAGTTCGCCGAGCCCACCAGCGCCCGCGCAGCGGTGGGCATCGCGCGGCGGGCCGGCGGGCGGGCCCTCAGCCGAGGCGGGACTCACGGCCGCTGAGCGCGAGGACTTCGGCCTCCAGTCGGTCGCGCGGACCTCCGTCGTCGATGCGCGGCACGCCTCGGGGTGCAGGCCGGGTGACGATGCCCACGTCATCGGGTGCGGGTGGTGCGCCGCGCTGCCATCGCTCTGCCATCAATGGTTTTTGCCCGATTTGCAGTGCTTCAGGAGCGAGAGTCAGGAAATCGTTCCAGACCCCCATTGACCTGGTGGGGACGGATGGTGTTGGGAAGAATGCACGCAGTGGTGGGTACTCGAGACTTCCTGGGGCAATGCCGCCTTCAGGGAGAGACCGGGGACGTCTGCGTGAAAAGCGAGTTCGTCCAATGGTTCCCGTGAGACTTCTTGTAAGCGCCATCGCCTTGAGCGCCCTGGCGGCGGGCTGTGCCGGTGAGGCCCCCGCGCAGAGTGCAACCCAACACCTCTCCACCGCCCAGTGTGATGTGTTCGCAAGGGACGGCAGGATCACCATCTGCCACGCCACCGGGTCCGCCCGGAACCCGGTCGTCGTCATGCGTGTGGCCGAGGCGGCCTGCGTCAACGCCCACAGCGACCACCCCGGCGACTACGTCGCGATCAACGGCGACTGCGGCCCCAGCGCCTGCCTGCCCCAGTTGGCCCCCTGCGACGCCACCCTGCGCTGCTGCGACGGCCTGACCTGCGACGCCGGCACCTGCGTCAACATCGACGCCTGCGCGGCCCCCGCCAACGCCTGCGGCGCCAACGCGACCTGCACCGACCTCCCGGCCCCGGCGCCGGGCGACGCCTCGGGCCGCACCTGCGCCTGCAACGCCGGCTACGAGGGCGACGGCATCACTTGCAGGGACATCAACGCCTGCGCGAACCCCGCCAACGCCTGCGACCCCAACGCGACCTGCGCCGACCTCGCGGCGCCCGCCCCCGGCGACGCCTCGGGCCGCACCTGCGCCTGCAACCCGGGCTACGCCGGCAACGGCGAGACCTGCGCTGACGTCGACGAGTGCGCGACCGACGCAGACAACTGCAACGCCAACGCGACCTGCACCAACACCCCTGGGAGCTTCAGCTGCGCCTGCAACTCGGGCTACTCTGGCAACGGTGTGGCCTGCACCGACATCGACGAGTGCGCGGCCGGCACGGACAGCTGCTCCGACAACGCGACCTGCTCCAACACCGCCGGGAGCTTCAGCTGCACCTGCAACTCGGGCTACGGGGGCGACGGCGCGACCTGCACCGACGTCAACGAGTGCGCCACGAACAACGGCGGCTGCTCGTCCAACGCGAGCTGCATCAACAACGCGGGCGGCCCGCCGACCTGCACCTGCAACCTCGGCTTCACCGGCAACGGACTCACCTGCACGGCCTCGGGCTCCTCCTGCGCCACCGCCAGCGGCTTCTGCTACACGGACACCCCCGCCGACGACGTCGCGGGCGCGGCACTCCGCAACTACTTCACGAGCCTCGGAACGGTCTCCCCCTCGGACTTCATCTACTTCGACATCACCACCCGGGGGGTCGGCGCAACGGGAGGCGCCTGGTGCTCGGAGCGCGCCGACTGGTACGTCAGCAACTATCTGACCCATACCGCGCCTGGCACGTCGGGCTCCGGTGCCGCGTCGCCCGGCGGTCACAGGCGGTACTCGCGCATCGAGGGCCAGCCCTGGTCGGGCCCCGTGACGAACTCCTACTACAACTACTACGGTTCGTACTGCGACGGCAGCCCGTTCAGCTGGTGCAGCGAGTGGGGCATCGGCGGCTTCTATCTCGGGACGATGCCGTCGCAGACGCAGTACTACGGCGAGAGCTACGTCGGCAACGGCACCTACTGGTCGTACGGGGCGGGCTGGTCCGTGACCGTCAGGGTCGGCTCGACGCGCCTCGAAGCTTGCGGATTCTGATCCGGTAGCTCAGGTCCCCCAGCCACCCGTTCGTCCGCTCGACGATCCATCGCCACTTCTGCGCGACGAAGCCGCGGACCTCGTCGGCGCGCCGCACGATCTCCAGCTCCACGCCCCACATCGCGCGCACCCACTCGCCGAGCGGGCCCTGGTACACCGTGTCCGCCCATGTCTTGAGCAGCCGCGGCATCACGCCGAGGCGGCGCCCGAGCACCAGCGCGGCGCCCACCGAGTAGGGCACGTCAGCCCCGTGGACGGCCACGCTCTGCACCAGGCCCAGCGTGTCCACCAGCAGGTGCCACTTGCGACCTTTGACCCGCTTGCCCGCGTCGGGTTCGACGCGGGGCTCCTGGCGGAGGTCGGACCCTGTAGTGGCTTCCGGTGACGTGGTCGATACTTTCCCGATGAGCACCGCACCGCGCAAGCGCCCGAAGGCCGCCAGCGTTCCGCCCTTCGCGAAGATCCTGCGGCGTCACCTCGGCTGCGATCCCGCGTCGATCGCCATCGTCGGCGACAGCTTTCCGCTGCGGGCGATCGGCGACCTCCAGCTCGCGGTCGACGACTGGCTGCGAGTCCCCGGTCGGCGCCGAGAGATGGTGGGCGTGGTGACCGATCGGCACGTGGTGCGCCTCGGCGCGCTGGCGTCGCCACCGCCCTCGGAGCGCAAGCACGGCTGGGCCGCTGACGTCGGACCGGTGGAGTACAGCGCCGTCCCATTGGCCGAGGGCGGCTCGCTCGCGAGCGTCGAGCGGGGGCTGCTGCTCCTCTCGGACGGGGACGCGCGGCTCGCGGTGCTGGTCGCCGGACCGTGCGGGGAGCCGTACATCCGTTAGGTTCGCGTCGAGGTCGGCGCGGCCACGCAGCCGGAGTCCGAGCGGCTGCTCCAGCAGCTCCGCGACGGGATGCGCCGTCGGAGCATCTTCCGAGGGCGCTCGCTCAGCATCGGCGCCGACCGGCAGGGCGAGATGGAAGTGCGATTCCAGGCGCTGCCGAAGGTCGCGCGAGAGGACGTGATCCTGCCGCCCGGGGTGTTGGAGCGCATCGAGCGCAACACGGTGCGCTTCACCCAGCGCGCCGAAGCCCTGCACGCGATGGGTCGTCACCTCAAGCGGGGTCTGCTGCTCTACGGGCCACCCGGAACGGGGAAGACCTTCAGCGCGATGTTCCTGGCGAGCCAGATGCCCGACCGCACCGTGCTGATGGTGACCGGGCGGGCCGTCGGCCTCATCGAGCAGGTCGCCGTGATGGCCCGCCAGCTGGCTCCGGCGACGGTTGTCTTCGAGGACGTCGACCTCATCGCCGAGGACCGCCGCACCACGCAGAACGCGTGCGCCACGCCGGTGATGTTCGAGCTGCTCAACGCGATGGACGGCCTCGCCGAGGACGCCGACGTGCTCTTCGTGCTGACCACCAACCGCCCGGAGGTGCTGGAGCCCGCGCTCGCCGCGAGGCCCGGGCGCGTCGACCAGGCCATCGAGATCCCTCTGCCTGACGAGGACTGCCGCGATCGACTGATCGGTCGCTATGGCGAGGGCATGCGCCTCGCGCTCACCGACCGCGCCGCCGTCATCGCGCGCACGCAGGGGACCAGCGCGGCCTTCATCAAGGAGCTGCTGCGCCGCGCGGCGCTGATCGCCGCCGACGCCTCGCCAGGGGCGACCTCGCCCGAGGTCGACGACAGCCACGTGCGCGACGCCATGCAGGAGATGCTCGTGGACGGAGGCAGCATGACCCGGACGCTGCTCGGGGTGGCCGGTGCCGGGGCGTAGCGATCGTCCGATGATGCGCGAGGCTGGGGTGGACGCGTGGACTTCACGTCGTTCGCCGATCGCTCGTCGTCGCGGCTGGCTCGTCGCCGCGCTGTGCGTCGGCGCGCTCCTCGTGCTCGCACCGGGCCTCGCTCCCGCCACCGTCGAGGAGCAGCGGGCCCGCCGCCCGCCCCCGCGGAGCGCTGTCGCCGTCATGACCAGCGCTGCGGGACATTGCGGCGCTTGACGGGCTGCGCCTATCGTCGCCCACGATGAGAGGGGGGTGGACAGCAGCGATTGCGGCGATCGCATTCACCCTGGCGGTACGAGGCGCCGGTGCGCAGCCCCTCCCGCGCATCGAGGCCGCCGTCGAGCTCGGCGTCCAGTCGTTCCAGTCGTCAGACTACGGTGAGGTGCTGTCGGCCTTCGACCACGCGCCGCTCCGTTGGGGCTTCCAGGCGAACGCGCACGTCCTGAGGGTGCTGACGCCGCGGCTCCGCGTCGGGGGACGCGCGGGGTACCTGCACACCTCGTCGTCGTCCCAGGGGAGCAGCCCCGGCGCCGCGGCCGAGCCGCTCGTGGTCAACCTGGGCGACCTCGGCGCGACGCTGCGGGTGGTGGTGACCAACCCCCGCGCCTCGGGGCTGAGCGTCGACCTGGGGCTCGACGTCGGCGTGCTGGTGGGCTCCATCGATTACCGCAACGTGGGGCAGCTCGTGGTCGTGCCGCGCATCGCCCCGTCGTTGTTCATGGGCTATGCGCGCCGCCCTCAGGGGCTGCTGCTGGGCGTGAGGGTGGGCTACGTCGCGGCGCCCTGGGACGGCGCCGGGGGCAGCGGTTGGGACCCCGTCTTCTCGGGGCTCACCATCGGGGTGGAGGCAGGAGTGGACCTATGAAGTACCCATGGCGGTGTGCGTTGCTGGCCGCGGCCTCGCTCGGGTTGACCGACTGCCTCTGCGAGGAGACCTACCTCTGCGGGGACCCGATCAGCGTCTGCGTGTCGACCACGGAGGCGCTGGTCGCCGAGCGCGTGCTCGACTTCGAGTCGGGCTGCGCCAACGAGCGCTGCGACGCCCAGACCGTCAGCGGCGTCGTCGAGGTCGGGGCGTCGTTCCACCCCGGCGACCACGCGCTCGCGCTGTCGGCGTTCGCGGTGGTGGAGATTCCGGTCTCCATCGACGGCACGGCCGACGGCGCCTCGCTCGCGGTCAACGCCCGCTGCGACGAGGGGAGCTCGCTCCGCTTCGAGGGCAACGGCGTCGTGACCCTCGCGGGCGGTGAGAGCCTGGTCTCCGACTCGCCCGTCTGGCGTCGCCGCACCTGGGAGCTCAGCCGCGCGACCCGGGTGCTCCAGTCCCTCTCCGAGGCTCAGCGGGGGGTCACCCGCGCCACGCTACGGTTCTCGATGCGGGGCCCCGGTCATTGCCAGCTCGACCGGCTGAGCTACCGGATCAGCGCCGTGGTCTGCACGGCGCACGAGAGCGTCCGTCCGCAGTGCTGCCGCCTCTCCACCGCCGAGACCACCCCGGCTGGCGACGGCGGCGTCACGGGGCGGTAGAGCCTTCCGTCTCCTTCGGTCGACGCCAATGCCTTGAGTGGGGGCCTTCAGCCCGCGTGTACGGTTTCCTCGCTGTCTTCGCGGCAGGGCTCACGCTCCGCCGCAGCGACTGTCCGCGGGAGGATTGTCAGCGCCTGGCTGTTGGTCTCCAGCACGTCGACGCGCACTCGCCGCGCGCATCGAACACCGCGCATCAGCCGCGGGAAGTCGCTACGGCGCGGTATCGAGCGCTCCGCTGGCGGCCGACTCCTGCTGCTGTCGACGCACCTTGATGGCGAGGGCGATGAGTCCGACGCCGACTGCACCGAGCGCCGCAGCGACGCCGACCTTGCCGAAGAGCTGATAGATCGCCGCGAGCAGCGCGTGCATGCTGACGGGCCGGTGGTCACGCTCGCGCGACGCAAGGTCGGCGTACTCCTCGAACGCTCCAGCGATCGTCGCGGCGCCAAACACCAGGAACCACCACCACGCCATGGGCCGCCGCTCCGGGGGCACGTACGGCTGAGGGACGTGGGCGGCCGCTTCGCGATATCCCGCGCCATCGTTGCTCACCGCCTGTGTCGTCGTCAGGCCCGACAAGGCCGACACGTCACGAGCGAGCGACGCCCGTCTGAGTCCCAGCGTCAGTCGCGTGAGGTCACCGTCGGTGCGTTCGATCCAGGCAGGAAAGCACCAGCGGGCGATCGACTGCGAGGCGCGGTTGCGTAGCCACCAGAGCGCTGCGAAGAACCACGCCAGGATGACGGCGACCGCGGGACCGCTCAGCGCGTCGCTCGTGGCAGACGCGGAGGCGACCGCCAGCAACCCGAAGGGCACGCCCAGCGCGACCGCGAGCGCGCCGAGCCATGAGCCGATGCGGCGCGCGACCAGCCGTCGATGGCACCCCGCGCAGACCGGCAGCAGCAGTGCCAACGAACGGGTGATCGACACCACGATGAGGTCGACGCCGCGGGTGGCCGGAAGCTTGACCGCCGCAACCGCGGGCGCATCGCAGGCGGCGCACGTGGCTGGGAACCGTACGCTCTCGGCGTCGATCTCCAGGAGGGTGACGGGGTCCATGGGCCGGAGGATACGCCCGCGGCGCATCAGGGCGGGAGGGCTCGGCCGCAGGTGGGTACGGTGCGCTGCTGGAGTGAGTCCTGAAGCGGCCGGCAGACGAGCCCCGTGGGACAGGGGCTGCTCTCCGAGCAGCGTTGCAGGCATACGCTGATCGTCGTCAGAGGACCGCTCGACCCCCGGTAGTAGGCCCCGACCGTGCCGCAATAGAACGATCCGCCACCTTGCATCGAGCTGCACATCGCGTCGCCCTCGGGGCCGATGCGGCAGGTCGCCGTGCAGCGCTCACCGAGGCAGTTGACGGTGCGGCACTGCTCGTTCTGGTCGCAGGCGTCACCGAGGTTGCGGGTGGCGTTGGCGTAGGGGGCCTCGCACAGGAAGCAGACGCGGTCCTCGGCGCAGGCGTTCCAGGCCCCGCACACAGCGTTGAGGCCGCAGTCGTCGTTGCTGCGGCACTCGTTGCGGTCGCGAATCTGCGGGTCCTGGCACACCGCGGTGCCGCCCTGGATCAGACAGCGGCCGCCGTTGTAGCAGGCGATGAGGTCGCAGCAGGGCTGACCGTGCTGTCCGCAGTCGGTGCGGGCGGGGTTCGGGTCGTGCCAGTCGTCCTTGCCACAGCCGAAGAGTCCCAATGCGAGCGCGAGCAGTACATGCCTCGTCATGCGAGATCCTCCGCGTGGCCCCTCATGAAATCATGGTACCCGATGCTACGGAGGCCCGTCCCGCCAGACGGTGAGTTCAACGCGCGGGGCGCCGTGCCCTCTCTGCGGCCGCTTATTGCGGCCATCGGTGGCGAGACATCGCCACGGTTGGCGACGCTCCGCTCAAAGATGCCAGCGAGCGAGCGTCCCGAGTCAGCGAGCATCCCGAGCTCGTGGCGCACCCCCGGCGCCTCGTCTGCATTCACGGCGGCTCGCGCAGCCGCACCGCGCGCCCGGCCCCGAAGAACAGCACCGCGTCTTGGACGAGGAACACCGCGAAGCGCCGACGCTCCGAGAGTCGGAGTGCGGGCGCGGCCCGAGGCGGTCGAATACACCTGCCCGATGTACCCCGAGATCGTGCGCCCCGGGGCCCGGGAGCTGCCCGATCTGCGGCATGGCCCTGGAGCCTCGCACGCCCGACTCGGCCGTCGAAGGCGACGACCCGAGTTCGTGGAGATGCGCCGTCGCCTCGCCGTGTGCGCGGCGCTCACCGTGCCGCTCTTCGGGCTCGCCATGGGGGCGATGCTCCCGGGCGACCCGATCGGACGTCCGGAGCGCGTGGCGACGCTGCGTTCGAGTGCGACCCGAAGGGGCGCCTGGGGGAGGGCGCCCGCGCCGCGACGGGCGTCACGCGTCCCGCTTCGTGTTACGCCCATCGAGCAATGAACGAGCTGCTGCCCGACGTCTTCACCTGGTCGTGGTTCTCCGAGCGCCACGGCTACGACTTCAACGGCTACCTGCTGCGCGCGCCCGGCGGCAACGTCTGCGTCGACCCGGTGGAGATGTCCGACGCCGTGCTCGACGACATCGCGCGCGAGGGCGTCTCGCTCATCGTCATCACCAACCGCAACCACACCCGCGCAAGCAACCGCGTTCGTGAGCGTACCGGGGCCACCGTCGCCATCCACTCGGCCGACGCTCCGCATGCCCGCGCGCAGGGTGCGGCCATCGACCGCGAGCTCGCGTTTGGCGAATCCGTGGGTCCCTTCGTCGCGCTCGACGCTCACGGCAAGTCGCCCGGCGAGATCGCCCTCCACTGGCCCGAGCAGCGGATGCTCGTCGTCGGTGATGCGTGCGTGGGCAATCCTCCTGGCGCGTGCGGGATGCTCCCTGAGAAGGTCATCGACGACGTCGCTGCGTTGCGGGCGAGCCTCGCGCGACTGGCCACCGTCGACTTCGATCGGTTGCTCCTGGGCGACGGCGTGCCGTTCACCACGGGCGGGCGGGCGGCCCTGGCGGCGCTCGTCGCGACCTTCGGCTGAGGCCTCCACGGCCCACCGGTCGTGCTCCATCACCCGCACGGTGTACAAGCCCGCGTGCGACGCGATGCCGTGGAAGAGGATCACGAGGTCGAAGGGCCGGCGGGCGTCGAAGCCGGGCGGCGCGTGGACGATCACGTCCGGCAGGGCGTGGGGCGTCAGCGGGCGGTGACGCAGGCGGAAGGCGGCGGTCCAGGCAGGACGGGGCCGCGTGGGAGGCGGCGCGACGGCGTTCTTGTTTCATCAGCTGGGGCGGTGGGTGTTGAACCGGCGGCGGTCGGGTGCACGCACGGCGCGACGCAACGCAACGCGCGGGCGGCGGGCTACGCGTGGGGCGGCGGCGGGAGGGCGGCATCGGCGATCTGGGCGATCGGGCACGTCACGTGGGGAGCTTGCTGCGACTCGACCTTGGCGTACGTCCAGTGCGCCCACGTCGAACATGGTCGCCCGACGAGACTGGCCGCGTTCGAGGGACAGATGGTCGCGAGGGCGAACTGCCTCCCGGGGTGGATGCCCCAGGATTCGAGGAGAAGGTCCGAGGTGAGTATCGTGCAAGCAAACGAACGCCCGCGCGGGCCGAAGAGAGACGCCCCGATGAGGCCATCGAAGTCGTCGTCGTTGACGTCGCCCACGATCGCCACCGACCAGCCGAACTCGTCGCCCGCCGCCACGCCTTCGAGGAGGCGGTCCGGGGTGCTCGCGATGCCTGCGGCCGGTTGGGTCCACGTCGCGCTCCCGTAGAACACGCTCGCCGTGCCCGCGTAGGGGCGCCCGCGCGGGGCGGCGCTGCCCGCTCCGACGACGAGGTCGGCGTACCCGTCTCCGTTGATGTCGAAGTGAGGGTTGAAGCTGGTGTCGACCGCCGTGCTCGCGCTCGCCGCAGGTACATGGAAGATCCACGTCGGGCTCGCGCCGCTGCGCTCCACGGCCCCCGCGCGTCCGCGCATCCGCCAGAACACCGTGCTCCGCGGGGGTAGGTCGGCCGTGGGTCTCGCGCTCGTGCCGGTGACCCGCAGCGTCTCGAGGATCATCGTGCACGCGCGGTCGCGGCACAGCTCCACCACGGCGCCGTCGATCCCCGCAGGGAGCGCCCACCGGAGGGTGGGTCGTCGCTGCGTCACGTCGCCGAGGGAGATGGGAGCGAGGGGCCTCGGCGCGTCGTCCACCACGCAGACGGTGCCCACCGGGTGCTGCCCCGCCGGACACGCGCAGGCCCCCATCACGCACGACCACCCCGTCCCGCAGGCACGGTTGCAGGCACCGCAGTGGGAGACGTCCGTCGTGGTGTTCACGCAGGTCGCCCCGCAGGGGATCGTGCCCGCGTCGCAGGCCACCGAGGGCGTGTCCATGGCGGGCCGCGTGTCGACTACCGCTACATCCACCACGAGAGGGGTGTCGAAGATCGGTACGTCCACCGAGACGGGTGTGTCGACGACCGACGCGTCCACCGCGGGAGGCGTATCGACGACCGACGCGTCCCCCGCGGGAGGCAGGTCGACGAAGACGAGGTCGGACACCGCCGCGTCGGATGGAGCATGCACGACGGTCGCGCTGCAGCCGCCGAGGGACGCGGTCGCCAGCACCACGCCCGCCAGAGCCGCACGCCACCACGCTCCGTATCGTTCGATCATCGCCGCGATCTCCCTCGCCCTCGCCGTCGGCACGGTACCCGCGGCGCCCTCCCAGGATGGACCACGTTGAGTCGCCGCCGTCGAGCGGACCGGCGTCTCGATGCTACGGTCCCGCCCCATGGGAGCAGAACCATGGATCGTCCGCGGACCGTGGCGGGAGAGCATCGCGGAGGCGCTCTCCGAGACCCGCGCGAGGGTGTTTCGCGAGGGGAGCTACACCCCCGTCCCCGGTCGCAGCTTCGCGACCCTGGATGACATGGACGCGTTCTTCATGCGCGAGCCCGACGTCGATGACGACGGCGAGGTGTGCCTCGACGGCGTGGAGGGTACCGCCTCCATCCTCGACATCCGTGGCCTCTGCGACGCCGTCGAACCCGGCGGCGCGTCGCCCACCTCCGACGCGCAGTTGATGGCGGTCTTCGGCACGCTGACACCCTCCCCAGAGGCCGTCACCATCGGCGGCTGCGGGCCGCTGCTCGACGAGCTCGACCGGGGCGCGGCCCGCTACGTCGTCGCGTATGAGAACGGCGCCCCCTCGGAGCTCGTGTTCATCGGCTACTCCTGGGATTGACGCCCGCGCCTCGTGGGCTGCTGACTACTTCAGGGCGCTGACCTTGCCGATGCCGCCTTCGACCGAGATGGGGGGCTCGGGCGGAGGGGGAGGCGGAGGCGGAGGGGTGGGGTGCGGATGCACCGGCGCGATGCCGCCCGGAGGCGTCGGCGGGGGCGGCGGGTGGTTCGGTCGCGCGCCGGTTCCGGCGTCGGCCCGGGGAGGCGTCTGCGCATGGGCTTCGGTGAGGCACGCCTCGAAGGAGACCCCGGCGGCGAGGAGGGCGACCAGCGTGGGGAGCGCGTTGCTGCGCGACGAGGCGATCGGTCGGCGTGATCTCATGGCGGCGGGAGTCTCCTACGCTTCAACCCGGGCTGGAGTGCGGACCTTGGACACACGCTGACGCCGCCGGGTGAGTGAGTGCCCAGCGTCTCGCGCCGACTCCCCGCACAGGCGTGAGGCACCGAGGTCGATGGGGCCCGACGTTGACTCGCGTCGCGCGGGCGCGTGACATCGCTCTGGTCGTGACCACGCCAAGCCCTTCGCTCCTCTCGTGGATCCTCACCGGCCGATGGGATCCCTCCGATCGACCGCCGCCGCCGCGGGTCGAGCCCGCCGACGGGGGCTTCTTCCGGCTGACGCTGGGGCCGCTGCTGCTGATGGTCCTGACGCCCTTCCTCGCGGAGGTACTGTGGGTGGTCGTCTATCACCACGGCGGGTCGGCGCGCGATTTCATCCGGGACTTCGACGCGGCGACCTTCGCGCGGGAGTTTCCGCGCCCTTCGCTGACGGCGCTGCGCACGGTGCTGGCCTGGGCGCTCTTCCAGGCGGTGCTGCTCTGGACCCTCCCGGGCGCCCGCTTCCTGGGCCCGGTGACGCCGAAGGGCAACCAGCCGGTGTACCGCCGCAACGGCGTGCTGGCGTGGGCGGTGTCGCACGGCGCGGTGCTGCTGGGCGTGTACACGGGGGCGCTCGACCCGGTGGCGTTCTGGCGCGACTACGGCTCGATGCTGGTGGTGCTCAACCTGGGGGCGCTGCTGCTCTGCGCGCTGCTGTACTGGAAGGGCCGCCGCTGGCCCTCGACGACCGACGCCCGCTACACCGGGCACCTGCCCTTCGACTTCTTCCAGGGCGTCGAGCTGCACCCGACCTTGTTCGGCGCGGACGTGAAGCAGCTCATCAACTGCCGCATCTCGATGATGGGATGGAGCGTCTCGGTGGTGCTCTTCGCCTGCGCGCAGTGGCGGCTCACCGGGCGCGTCACCTGGGCGATGGCGGCGTGCGTCGCGGTGACCGTCGTGTACCTGCTGAAGTTCTTCGTCTGGGAGACCGGGTACTTCCGGTCGCTGGACATCATGCACGACCACTTCGGCTACTACATCTGCTGGGGCGTGCTGTGCTGGGTCCCGTCGGTGTACTGCCTCCCGGGGATGTACATCGCGCAGCGCCGCAGCGACCTGCACCCGGTCGTGGCGGCGGCCATCGTGGCGCTGGGGCTGCTCTCCATCGCGGTGAACTACGCCGCCGACGAGCAGCGGCAGCGCGTGCGCGACACCGGAGGCAAGACGACCATCTGGGGGCGCAAGCCGCAGCTGATCCACGCGCGCTACCGCGGACCCGACGGGGAGGAGCGGACGAACCTGCTGCTGGCCTCGGGCTACTGGGGCATCGCGCGGCACTTCCACTACGTGCCGGAGATCATGCTGGCGCTGGCGTGGACGCTCCCTGCGGGCGTCGAGCATGCGCTGCCGTATTTCTATGTGTTCTTCCTGACGATCCTGCTGGTCGACAGGGCGCGCCGCGACGACGGGCGGTGCCGGAAGAAGTACGGCGAGGACTGGGAGGAGTACTGCCGGCGGGTGCGCTGGAAGATCCTGCCGGGGGTTTATTGAGGGTTCAGGGCGGGGCGGTCGGCACGCACGCCCGGGCGTCACGGCTCACGGCACGCAGCGGTCGGCGACCACGTCGCACCGCAGCCCGGCGTCGCAGGGCAGCGCGCCAGGCCCCCTCCGGCAGAGGGCGCCGCGGCTGCCCAGCACCCGGCACACCTCGCTCGCGCACGCGCTGTCGTCGCGACACGGCGTCCTGTCATCGATCAGCGAGCAGGCCTCGCCGGGGTCGCGAGGGCGCACGCACTGGTCGCGGATGCAGCGCAGTCCCACCGCGCAGCGACCGCTCGCGCACGGCTCACCGGCTCTCGGCTCGCGGCAGCGCCCCCCCTCGCAGGTGAAGCCCTGCTCGCAGCCGTCGGCGCGCCTCGCCGGGTCGCACGCCTCGCCCGCGTAGCGCAGCGGAACGCACTCGCCCTGGCACACGAGGTCTCGCCCGCAGTCGAAGGAAGAGCTGCACGGCGCGCCGAGCGTTCGGAGGCGACGGCACACCCGCGGGCTCGCCACCCCCGGCCCGCAGCCCATCCCCTCGCCGCAGCGCGACCTGGCATCCGTGCACGCCGCGCCCTCCGCCAGCGCTGCTACGCACACGCCGCCCACGCACGCGGCGCCCGGGGCGCACTCGTCGCGCGAGGGACCGGCGCACGGTCTGCCCTCGATGCCCACCCGGGTGCAGCGCGGCGACCCGTCGGCCCCCGCGAGGCACTGCGTCCCGTTCTCGCAGCGGCCGGAATCGGCGAGCTCGCAGGCCTCTCCGTCGCGAGCAACCGGCAGGCAGCCCCTCGCGCCGCAGACCAGTCCCTCGTCGCAGAGGTCGGCGACGGCACGGCGGCAGGGCAGCCCCCGCCCACCAGAGGCCTGACACCGCGGGGCGCTGCCGAAGACGCAGCGGGTGCCCTCGGGGCACAGACGGGTCAGCGCGTCGCAGGGCTCCTCCGGCGAGGCCACCGTCGCGCAGCGCAGCGTGGAGGGCTCGCAGGCCAGCGAGCCCTCGCAGCGAGCGCGGCCATCGGGGGCGCGATGGCAGTCGCCATGGAGGGTCCCGGCGGGCGCAGCGGCGCGGCAGGTGCCGTCGAGGCTGCTGTGCTCCGGCCACGCGCAGCTCGGGCTCCCCGGGACGCATCCGTTCGGCGGCGAGCACGCGAGGCCCGGCCCGCAGACGCCGGAGCGCCCGGGGATGCCCAGGCACGCCGCCCCTTCGCCCAGCAGCGGCACGCAGCGGTCGGCGGCGCAGATCAACCCGTCGTCGCAGGGGGCCGACTGATCCATCCGGCACAGCCCGTCGCGCGCGCCGACCGCGACGCACGAGACGACACCGCCGACCGCTACGCAGTAGCGCCCCTCGCCGCAGGGCTGAGGGGTCGCGCCCGAGCGATCGCACCGGCCGTCGACGACGCACTCCCCGTCGCGGCACACCGACCCGGTGGGGCAGCCGTCGGCGCAGGGGACGGCGGTGGTGAAGCACCCGGCCGGTCCGCCGAGGCGCGACCCGCACTGGAGCGGTTCGGTGCAGACGCCATCGCCGCCGCTGGGGCAGGGCGTCCCGATCGGGGACACCGGGACGCAGCGATCGCCGCTGCAACCGAGGCCTTCGTCGCAGCGCGGCGCCTCCACGCGGCACGGCGCCCGGAGCCCGCCCGGAACCCGACAGATGATCTCGCGGCTGCATCGCAGCGTCGGCGCGCAGGCCCGCAGCGAGGTGCAGCGCTGCCCTTCCGTCGGAGGCGTGGAGCACACGTAGGCCGCGCAGGTGAGCGGCGCGGGGCAGTCCACCTGCCGACCGACCGGTGAGCACGGGTCTCCCAGATGGCCCGTGCGGGTGCAGAGCTGCCCAGCGCAGACGAGGCCTTCGCCGCACTCGGGCTGGTCGTGGGTCGACAGGCCGCAGCGGCTCCCTTCTCCCACCGTGGGCACGCAGACATCGTCGGTGCGCCCGCACTGGAGCCCTTCGGCGCAGCGGCGGCGGCCTCCCTCGAGGAGGCAGGGGCCGCCCGAGTACCCGGGCGCAACGCACCGCGGCGGGTTGCCCGGCGCGCAGCGGCTGCCCGCATCGCAAGGGATCTCCCCGTCGCAGACCCCGAGGCGGTCGACCGGGGGTGAGCATCGCCCCGTCCCGTCGCAGCGGAGCCCGGGGTCACACGCGGTCGCGGCCTCCGAGGGGACGGCGCGGCAGCGCGCTCCGAGGGCGCCCGCGGGCGCGCAGACGAACGAGAGCCCCTGGCGGGCGCACTGGGTGTCCGCGGGGCAGGCCCACGGGCCGCCCGGGCTACAGCGCGCGCCTGCCGGGAGGAGGCGCATGCAGATGCCCCGCACGCAGGTCTCCCCGTCGCCGCAGCGATCCATCGGCGCAGGACAGGTTCCGAGTGCGGCCGTCCGACGCACGCAGCGAGCGATCCACCCGGGGTCGCCGACCGCGCTGCAGGTGAGCCCTTCGGCGCAGAGGGCGTCCGGCCCGGTGGCGTACGGTCGGCACGGGGCTCCGAGCGGCAGCGCCGGGAGCACGGCGAGGGTGAGCGCGAGCCGCCCGAATCTCGGGTTGAGAGAGCCACCTTCGAGGGTGGTGACGCCGACCACGACGTCGATCGGCTCCCCGGTGTGCACGTCACCGAGCAGCCTCCCGCAGACGCCCTGGGCGGCGCAGAAGGCCTCGGAGGCGTCGCAGGTGAAGGCAGCGCCCGAGGCGTCACAGCGACCCATCCGTCGTACGAACGCGGCGTCGGTGCGGCCTGCTCCGTCGGTGGTGATGACGAAGATGCGTCCGTCTCGGGGCGCGCGGAGGCGCAGCACGACGGGGCGATAGATCCGACCGCACGAGCCAACGACCGGGTCGATCTGTACCTCCGGCGCGGCCGTCTGATCGACGACGGCCCCGACTCCGTACTCCGTCGAGAGGCCCACCCGGTCGAGGTCGACGACTCGATCAGCCGCGCAGGGGTTGCTCCCGGTCGGTGGTCTCGGGACGTCGGCGGCGGCATCGACGGCATGGGCATCGCGAGCGTCCTGCGAGGCGTCGCTCGCCGGGCCTGTGGCGTCGATGGCGAACGCGTCGGTGGCGGCGTCCGCCGAGGCGCGAGTGTCCGTCACGGTGCTGCTGCAACCGAGCGCGAGCAGAAGCGCCCCGCAGACCCATCCCCCCAGCTTCGTCATCACAGCACCTTCCGCCGACCTCGAGCGAAGGGTCAACGCGGATGTCCGCGCACCGTGAAAGGGATTGGCTGATCCCGTGCAGCCGACCGAGCGGGGCAGCGTCCGCCTCTCGACGTGTGGTGTGTCGGACATGGCCGCGGTACTCATCGAGGTCATCGCGTCGTGTCGACGACGGCGGGAGTCCGCTTCCGCGGAGAAGGGATCCGGTGCGAGTTCAGGCAGGCTTCGCGTGGGTCGCTGCCCTCCTGGTCGTCGCGGGCTGCGGCGACCGTCCTCCGCTGTTGTTCCGTGGGTCGTGGCCGGACGCGGGCCCGGGTCGCGACGTCGAGCGCCTGGACCGCCCGCCGGTCGACGTCGTTCCGTGCCTCCCGGGTCCCGACGCGGCGACGTGCTCCGCGCCCGGGGCGGGGTGCGGGCCGCGCGAGATCTGCAACAACGGGATCGACGACGACTGCGACCACTTCATCGACCTCGACTGCGACTGCGTCCCGGGCGCCGTCGAGCCCTGCTCGTACGGCACGCCGGGGCAGCGCGGCGTCGGGCGGTGCCGCATTGGGACGCACCGCTGCATGGGCGCCGGAGCGACCGGGCGGTGGGGCGCGTGCGAGGACTCGATCGGACCGGCCGCCGAGGTCTGCAATGGACTCGACGACGACTGCGACGGCTGCGTCGACGAGTCGCTCTGTTGCCACAACGACTTCACCTGTCCCGGGCCGGGGGATCCGCGCGTGCCCGATGGGAGGCCGTTGAGCCCATACCCGCTGCGCGGCCGGGCGTTCTTCCCTCGCGGCGCGTGGCGGTGGCAATGGACCGTGCGCGGCGGTGCCTGCGACGAGCTCCTCGGACGGCCCACGTTCACCCTGACGGGCGCGGACACCGAAGACGCGGTGTTCACGCCGCTGCTCTCGGGGGACTACGCCGTCACCCTGCGGGTGACGGGCGAAGACTCCGCGCAGGAGTGCGTCTTCGTGGTGCACGTCGGCGCTCCGGGGCTGCGGGTCGAGCTCTGCTGGGACACGAGCGCGACGGTCGACCTCGACCTCTACCTTCACGCGCCCGACAACACGGAACCCTGGTTTCGCGGGACCGAAGGGCCCGTGGCCGACCTCGCGCTGCCGACGTCGTGCAACCCGTTCAACTGCGCGGCGACGGTGGCGGGCCCGCTCCCTCGCGTCGACTGGGGCCTCGCGGCGTCGCCGCTCGCGGCCTGCGAGGACGGGCCGAGCGGCCCGGCGTGGAGGGCCTTCGGAGCGTGCGCCAACCCTCGGATCGACCTCGCCCGCGGCGACGACGCCGAGAGCCACGGGCGTCCCGAGAACATCAACGTGGACGTTCCGCGCGACGGCCAGCGCTTCCGCGTGATGGTGGCGAACTTCTCCGGCGGACCGGCGCGCCCGATCGTCAACGTGTTCTGCGGCGGTCGACGGTGGGCGACGGTGGGCGCGCCGCCGGGGGCGATCATGGACTTCGCTGGCGATCCAGGGCGGCTGCGACTCGGCGCGATGTGGAGGGCGCTCGACGTCACGGTGCGCGTCGATGCGACGGGCGCGACCACCGGCTGCGATGTGGCGCCGCTGCATCCGCCGGGCGCCGCGGCAGGGCCATGGATCACGCGCGGCGACCCCTCCTACTGAGGGCGCCGCGCCCCACGCCCGGCCCGAAGCTGTGACCGGAGGACCTCACCGGGCGTTGCCGTTTCGCGCGTCGCCGCCGGTGAGGGGCCACGCCGACGGGGCTGCGCCGGCGGACTCGGTCGCCACGACCAGCAGCCGGTCGTCGTCGGTGTGCAGGGCGAGGTCGCCGTTGGGCGAGAGCACCGGCGCCGAGGCGTTGGCGCCCTCCGGGATCGCGAGCGTCCAGCGCTGGCGGCCGTCCTCCCCGACGGCGTAGAGCGCCCGTCCCACCGCGAGGTAGATCACGCCGGCGCGCCCGACGGCGTGCGTGGCGTAGCGCTGGTAGTCGGTGCGGGTGGCGTCGGCCCCGAAGCCCCAGGCGCGGGTGCCGTCGCGGCGTACGGCGACCAGCTCGCCGCTCGCGCCGCCGCCGCGGTGGACGTTCACGTAGACGTAGACCGTACCGTCGGCGCCGACCACGGGCGCGCCCATGAGGAGATCGACCTGGCCGCGCGTCGAGCGGGCGAGGTTCACCCGCCAGAGGGTCCGGCCCGTGCGCAGCTCGCGGGCGACGAGCACGTAGGAGCTCAGGCCGAAGAACGCGACGTAGATGCGGTCGCCGTCGATCGCGGGCGGGAGCGCGTGGCGCAGCGTGCCGTCGAGGATCTCGTAGGGCTCCGACCAGAGCCTGCGGCCCCCGGCGAGGTCGAGCGCCGTGTCGAGGCAGCCCACGACGGTGCCCGAGACGGCGCACTCGTTCACGTTGGACCAGTCGGGGGCGTCGAGCGTCTGGCGACCCGCGAGGTCGAAGCCCGCGAGGCGCCCCACGGTCGTCATGGCCCCCTGGGTCACCAGCACGGGCCCGCGCCCAGGAGGCAGGCCGACGAAGCGCACCACGGCATCGACCGCGGGGTACGGCGGCCGGGCCGCGCCGTCGCGCCCGAAGCGCCAGAGCCCGCGCGCGGCCGTGTCGCCGTACATGCTCGTGAGCAGCACGTCGCCCCCCGTGGAGAGGCGGACCTCGCCCCCGAGCACCCGCCCTCCACGGGTGGGCCGCACGGCAGGCGCACGCCAGCGCTCCCGGCCGCAGGCGTCGAGGGCGACCACGCCACGGCCGCGCTCGGCGGTCTCGTAGGGCGCGTAGATCGTCCCGTCGGCGTCGATGGCGGCGTGCCCGGTCACGCCCTCGACAGCGAAGCGGACGCTGCCGACGGGCGTCTGCCGACCGCAGGAAGGGGGCTGGAGCGGGACGTCCCCGGGGCCAGCGTCGGGCGGAGCAGCGACGTCCGGGGCGGCCTCGAGCGCCGCGTCGGGAGGGCCCTCCAGGCCGGTCCGAGCGCCGCACGCCGACGCCGACCACAGCACGAAGAGCAGGCGTCGGGGGAGGGGGCCGGACACCCGCCGAGGGTAGGGCGCCCCCTGCTCCCGTGCGTCGATATTCTCTCTCCTCGATTGCATCGTCCTGGTGAACAGTGGGGGGGACTACGGGACGAAGGCTCGCACGACCTCGATCCCGCCTGCGCCGTAGAGGGGACCCACCGTGAGCCCGGTCTGCACCCGCGCCAGCACGCGCCCGTCGTGCGAGGGCGAACTGCTCCGTGCCGTCGCACCGTGCTAGCTCTTCCGCATGGTGAACGACCCCACGAGAGCAGGCCGTCACGGGCGCGGCGAAGGCGCGGACGACGACCGCCCGGAGCTGCTCGCCGCCCGCGCACCGACCCACGCCGAGCGCTGTCGCACGCTGGTCGCCGAGGCGCGCTCGGCGACCCTCTGCACGATCGCGCGCGAGCCCGCCGGGTATCCGTACGGGTCGCTCGTGACGGTCGCGTGGGACCGCGGGGGCCGACCGCTCATGCTGCTGTCCCGCCTCGCCGAGCACACGCAGAACCTCGACGATCACGCGGAGGCGTCGATGCTCGTGACCGAGCCGCCCGGTCGCCACGAGGAGGTGCTCGCGCTCGGGCGCGTCACGCTCCTCGGGCCCTGCACGAAGGTGCCAGCGTCCGAGGTCGCCGACGCGCGCGCGACCTTCCTCGCCGCGCAGCCGCGCGCCGGGTACTACGTCGATTTCGAGGACTTCGCCTTCTATCGCCTCGAGCCGAGCGCGCTCCGCTACGTGGGCGGCTTCGGCCGCATGTCGTGGGTGGGCGCGGAGGACTACGCGCGCGCCGAGCCCGACCCGCTCGCAGGCGCCGCGACCGGCATCCTCACGCACATGAACGACGACCACGGAGACGCGCTGCTCGCCTACGCGAAGGGGTTGCTCCTGGTCCCCGAGGCGAGCGCTGCGACGATGACCGCGGTCGATCGCTACGGCTTCGACCTGGCGATCAGCACGCCGAGGGGGCCGACGGCGGCGCGCCTTGCGTTCGACCAGCCCCTCACCACCACCGACGATGTGCGCAAGGCGATGGTCGCGCTCGTGAAGAGGGCGCGCGCTCCGACGTGAGCGCGAGGCAGCGACCAGCGCGTGTCGGCGGTCCCGGCCTCCTCGCCGAACCGTCCGGACCGACGCCCGCGCGTGGTCGCGATCGCCACGACGGTCCGCGGACGTAGAGTGAGGGTCATGGCCGGAGAGTTCGACGAAGACGCCTCGCGCGCGAGCCTCTCGCGCAGATCGAACGCCTACGCGTGGCAGGTGGGCGCGCTGATCGTGGGCATCGCGAGCTTCGCGGCCGTGATCTTCACGGGCCTCTCGCTGCTGCTCTTCCCGGCGGGCGTCTGCTTCGTCCTCGCGGGGTGCTTCGCCATCTCGGGAGGGCAGACGCTGCTCCAACCGCGGGGCCATGGGCTGATCGAGCACCTCACGCCGGAGGCAAGGCGGCCGGCGGTGGCTCGGGCCTCCGCCGTGCTCATGGGGGCGCTGCTGATGATGTTCGGACTCGGGGTCCTCTGGATGGCGGTCTCCATCCGGCTCGAGCATCCATCGCCGGCGAGGCCCGCGCCCGTTCGAGCGTCCCGTGCTGATCGATGAGGTGACCTCGAGTCGCGCTCGACCCGGAGGGCGGGGTGCTACAGCGGTTCCCCGGCGGCGCTGACCGCGAGGTCGCATGGCGCACGGTGGTGACGCCCATGGGTGCCATCGTGATCCTCCACCAGCGCGCGACCTCCGGGAGGGTGTCGACCGGCGACAACGGCTATGCGGGCGGCGCCAACGGTGACGCGGGTGTCCCGTGCAACGGGGGCATCGTGAGGCCGATGCTGAGCGTGCTGCGCGTCGAGGGTCCGCCCTCGCGCTCGCTCTCGCTGGCGCCCAACGCGCTCTCCATCGACCTCGCGGTGCTGCCCGATGGGAAGGCCGTGGTCGCGATGCCGGGCAACTGGGGCAGGGCCGGCACCTCGGGGTGGCTGGAGTTCCCTACAGGCTTGATCGAAGGGGATCGCTGCGTGCAGCGCACCCCGCCGAGCGAGGGCATGTCGACGCTCGGCCAGGTGGTGGCCGCGGCGGCGCTTCCCGAAGGCGGCGCCCTCGTGCAGACCCGCGCGCCCGCAGCGCTGGTGTTCACAAGCGACCTCGCGAGCATTCCCCTCGGCGGGAGCGCGGAGGCCGACACAGGGCACCGGATGTTCCACACCAACCCGGAGGGGTCGATGACCTGCGCGTCGTGCCACCCCGAGGGCAACGACGACGGCCACACCTGGAACTTCTCCGACGTCGGCCCGCGCCGCACCCCGATGCTCCGCGGCGGCCTGCTTGGCACCGAGCCCTTCCACTGGAGCGGCGACCTCCGCGACTTCGGCCACCTCGTCGACGAGGTGCTCACCCGCCGCATGGGCGCCCCGAGACCGTCGCCCGCGCAGTCCGAGCGCCTGGCCCGCTGGGTGGACGCGCTCCCGCCGCTGAGGGCGCCCGCGGCGGCGATGAGCTCGCCGGCCGCCGCCCGGGGGCGTGAGCTCTTCGCTCGCGCGGACGTCGGCTGCGCCACCTGCCACGGCGGGGAGCGCTTCACCAACAACCAGACGGTCGACGTGGGCACCCGCGGCGCCTTCCAGGTGCCCTCGCTGCTGGGCCTGCGCTGGCGCGCGCCGTACCTTCACGACGGCTGCGCGCCCACGCTTCGCGACCGCTTCGGAGACTGCGGCGGGGGTGACAACCACGGTCACACCTCGCAGCTCGCGCCCGCGCAGATCGACGACCTCACGGCCTACCTCGAGACGCTCTGATCGACACGCCGCCCGCGACCGCCGCGAGACGGCGTCTATCGGGCGCTCGCCGACGCCTCAGGCGCTGCCGCAGGGCGCTGCGGGAGCGCGGCGACCACCCGGGCCAGCGCCTCGTCGCCGACCATCGAGTGGACCACCTCGACCACCCGCCCCGCGGGAGACACCACGATGACCCATGGGACCTCGCTCTCCGGGAGCCCGAGCGCGTCGGCGAGGGAGCCGTCGCGGGAGAGCCACACGTCGCTCCACCCTGCGCGGGGCGTGTTCTCCCGGGCCTCGGAGAGCACCGTCGCGGTCGGCACCAGGGCGAAGAGGTCGAGCGCCGCCATGGTCACCATGCGCACGTGCGGGGCGGCCTCGCGCACCCGGCGAAACCAGGGCGAGATGGCCGGGTGGGTGTCCTTGTCGGTCATCACCAGCAGCACCGTCCATCGACCCGAGAGGTCGCTCCGGGTGTGCTGCGCGCCGACCAGGTCGTTGACCGCGAAGGCCGGCATCAGCCGACCCGGCTGCGGATCGGCGCTCACGGTTGAAGCGAGCGCGAGACAGAGCGCGAACATCCTCCAGGCAGCTCTCATTGCATATCAATCGATCACGAAGTCCGCATGGTCTTCAAGACCATGTGTGACGGCCCTTGACGTCGTGACGAGCCCCGGGCGAAGGAACATCCTCGCCATGACTTCGGCCTCTGCCCTCGTTGCGGTGACCGGCGCGTCCGGTCACATCGGCAACAACCTGCTCCGCGCCCTGCTCGACCGCGGGCACCGGGTGAGGGCGGTGGTCCCTGCTCCGTCGCGCTCGCTCCGCGGGCTCGATGTCGAGCTGGCCATCGCCGACGTGCGCCACCCGGAGACACTGCGCGCCGCCTTCCGCGGGGTCGACACGGTGTTTCACCTCGCGGCGAAGATCTCCATCGACGCCGACCGCGACGGTCAGGTGCACGCCGTCAACGTCAACGGCGCCCGCAACGCGGCCACCGAGGCGCTGCGCGCGGGCGTCCGGCGCTACGTGCACATGAGCTCCGTGCACGCCTTCGACCTCACGCCCACCGCCGGGGAGATCGACGAGCAGCACCGGCGCCCGGGGCCGACGCACGCGCCCTACGACCGCTCGAAGGCCGCGGGCGAGGCCGCCGTGCGCGGGGTCATCGCGCAGGGACTCGACGCGGTGATCGTCAACCCCGTCGGGGTCATCGGGCCGGGCGATCACGAGCCCTCGCGCATGGGGAGGTTCTTCGTCGACGTGGCCCGCCGCCGCCTGCCCGCGGTGCCGCACGGGGGCTTCCACTTCGTCGACGTGCGCGACGTCGTGCAGAGCACCCTCGCCGCCGCGGAGCGCGGTCGCCGCGGAGAGAACTACCTCCTCCCGGGCCACTGGAACTCCTCCCTCGACATGGCCCGCATCGCCATTCGCCACGTCGGCGGACGCGAGCCCCGGGTGATCCCTCCGACGCTCTTCCACGCCGCGGGTCACCTGCTCGCCTTCGGGGGGAGGATCACCCGCCGCGAGGCCCTGCTCACGCCCGAGATGGTGCGCACGCTGCAGAGCCACCGGCACATCTCCGGCGCCCGGGCCGCGCGCGAGCTCGGTCACGCGCCGCGGCCCGTCGAAGACACCGTGCGGGACATCTACGCCTGGTTCCACGACCAGGGCGTGCTCTCGCGCAGATCCCCCCAAGGAGTCGCCACGTGAACCCGCCCGCCTCGCTCCCTCTCCCCCCGATGCTCCCCGGGCTGCCCCTCGTGGGCAACGCGATCGACTTCCGCCGCGACGCGCTCGGCCTGTTTCGCAAGGGCTACCAGCGCTTCGGTCCGGTGTTCGGCATCCGCCTCGCGAGAAACCCCGCGGTGGTGCTCGTGGGCCCCGACCTGCTTCGCCTCTTCTTCGAGTCCACCGACACGCTGCTCTCGATGGGCGAGATCTACAGCTTCCTCGAGCCCATCCTCGGCGACAAGGTGCTCTTCACCGCGCCGAAGCGGGAGTACGACGAGCAGAAGCGGGTGATGCTCCCGGCCTTCCACGGGAAGAAGCTCCGCAGCTACGTCGGCGAGATGACCGCCGAGGTCGACGAGTGGCTCCACACCCTCGGGCCCCATGGCACCTTCGACCTCTGCGAGGTCTCGCAGCAGCTCACGATGAACGTCGTGGCCAGGGCGATCCTCGGCGAGCCCTTCCGCCGACGCCTCGGCCCGGAGCTCGCGTCGCTCTTCAAGGACCTCGCGGGGGGACTCGAGTTCGTGCTCCCCACCAACCTCCCGCTGCCGCGCTTCATCCGCCGCGACCGCGCGCTGCGCAAGCTCCGCGAGATCCTCGGGGCGGTGGTGCGAGAGCGCAGGGCGAACCCCGACGCGCACGACGACTTCCTCCAGGCGCTGCTCGCGGCGAGCTACCTCGACCAGCCGACGATCCCCGACGAGAAGGTGGTGACCTTCGTGCTCGGGCTCATCTTCGGCGGCCGGGAGAACACCTCGGGGCACCTGGAGTGGGCGCTCGTGATGCTGCTCCAGCACCCTGACGCGCTCGCCCGCGCGGTGGCGGAGGTCGACGGGGTCTTCGGCCCCGACGAACGCCCGGACTACGACTCGCTTCGCTCGCTGCCGTGGCTCGAGGCCTGCGTGAAGGAGGCCGAGCGGCTGCGGCCGGTCACGCACACGCTGCTCCGCCTCGCCGCGCAGGACTTCACCGCGGGCGACTACCACGTCCCCAAGGGCTGGCTCGTGGTGGCGGGCATCGCGCTCTCGCAGCGTCTCCCGGCGCTCTTCCGCGACCCGGAGCGCTACGACCCGGAGCGCTTCAGCCCCGAGCGCGACGAGGACAAGCCCTACCACATCGTCGGATTCGGCGGCGGCGGCCACCGCTGCTGGGCGGCGGCCTTCGTGAACAACGAGATGAAGATCATGCTCGGCATGCTGCTGCGGCGATACGAGCTCTCGCTGGTGGACCCGGCCGCCCCGGCGAAGCTCAACGACATCGGCGTGCTGCGCCCCGCGCCCCCGTGCATGGTGCGCTACCGCCGGAGGGCGGCGGTCGTCGCGTGAGCGCCATGGGAGCCGCGCCCGCGGACCTGCTCCACCGCTCGGTGAACACCTGGGGCCTGGTGTACGACGCCGCCCGGATGCTCCGGCGGCTGGCGGACCGGCACGGCGACCCCTTCGTGCTGCCGACGCTCGATGAGTCCTACGTGGTGACGGGCGATCCGCGCCACGTGGCGTCGATCTTCTCCGCCGACCCCGACGTGATGGACCCTCCCTCGGGCGTGGTGGAGCCGCTCCTCGGCGACGAGACGGTGGTGCTCGCCCGCGGCGCGCGGCACCGGCGGAAGCGCAAGCTGCTCGCCCCTCCGCTGCACGGCGCGCGGATGAAGGCCTACGGCGACGTGATCGCGGAGGCCGCGCGGGGGGCGTTTCGGGGCGTCGCTCCGGGGGAGGCCTTCGAGGTGCTACCGCGCACCCAGAGGCTCTCGCTCGACGTGATCGTGCGGGCGATCTTCGGGCTGACCGACCCGGGCGCCATCGAGCGCTTTCAGTCCTCGGTCTCCGAGGTGATCGACCGCTTCCCGGCGTGGCTGATGTTCAGCCCGTGGCTGCATCGCCCGATGGGCGGAGTCGGCCCGTGGGATCGCTACCAGCGCTCGACGAGGCGCCTCCTCGATCAGCTCCGGGAGGAGATCGCCCGCGCCCGATCGGCCTCCGAGGGCCGCGACGACATCCTGGCGCTGCTGCTCTCGGCGCGCGACGAAGACGGCGCCCCGCTGCCCGAGCCCGAGCTCCTCGACGAGCTCCGCACCCTGGTGATCGCGGGCCACGAGACCACGGCCACGACGCTCGGCTGGGCGCTCTACCGGCTGCATCAGAACCCCGCGGCGCTGGGCCGTCTGCGCGACGAGCTCGGCCCCCTGGGGCGCACGCCCGAGCCGTCGGCGCTCTCGGCGCTGCCCTACCTCGGCGCGGTCTGCGACGAGACCCTTCGGCTGCAGCCCATCGTTCCGATCATGGCCCGCCGCCTCGCGCGCGACTGGACCCTCGACGGCCACGTCATCGCCGCGGGCACGATGATCTGCCCCGCGGTGATGCTCACGCACTTCGACCCGAGGCTCTATCCGTCGCCGTCGGAGTTTCGTCCCGAGCGCTTCCTGTCGTGGCGTCCTTCGCCCGGGGAGTTCTACCCCTACGGCGGCGGCGCCCGGCGGTGCCTGGGCGCGGCCATGGCGGGCTACGAGCTCAAGGTGGCGCTCGGCAGCGTCCTCGCGGCGTACCGCTTCGACGGGGTCCCGGGGCCCGCCATCGCGAGCGTGATGAACGGCGTGACCACGCGGCCGGCGAGGCCCATCCGGCTCGTGGCGCGCACGTCGGCGCCCGGATAAAAGCCGGGGCGGCCCGTTGCGCGACCCCATTGGGGGGGGGAAGGTGGGATCGCGCTGGGCCGCCCCTGCCCTTCGATGGATAGCATCGGGGGAGGGAGCGGGCGAAGAAAGTGACGGAGCGGTCTCTCCCGCGCCCATCGGGAGCGCTCAGCCCGCAGGAGCACCGTCGAGGCCGTCGAGCTCCCATGGGTTCTCCATCACGCGACGGATGGTCTTCGCGAGCGTGGCCCCCTGGGCGCCGTCCATGAAGCGGTGGTCGATGGTGGCGGTGAGCGTGAGCTGCTTGCGCACCACCACCTTGCCGTCGACCGCCATGGGGGCGTCCTTCGCCGCGCCGATGAGCAGCCACAGCGGAACCCCCGCGAAGGGCGTCGGCGGGATGTAGCCCTCGTCGAGCCCGAAGGTGCCCACGTTGGTGATCACGCACGACCCGAAGGGGAGGGCCTCGAGGCCCAGCGAAGGGAGCGACAGCCCGAGCTCGGCGGTGACGAAGCCCACCGCGCGGAGCACCCGCTTGAGCGCCCAGGTCGGCAGCAGCCGCACCGGCCCCATGCTCTTGTCGAAGGCCTTGTCGCGCCCCTGGCGCAGCTTGTCCGCGAGCTCGCGCAGCTCGATGGTGGCCTCGATCACCGACTTGCGGTCGAGGTCGTCGATGCGCGCCTTCGCGAGATTGCGCCCCTCCTCGAAGGACACCAGGAAGGTCACGTTCACCCGCTGGTGCGGCACGAAGACCCCGAGGCGCAGCCGGCCGTTGAGCGTCGGCGTCGCGCGCAGTCCCAGGGCCACGGCCTTGCCCACCACGGTGGTGAGCGTGACCTTCTCGCCGGTGGTCCTTCGGAGGTGGTCGACGTAGGCGAGCGCGGGCTCGGCGTCGAGCGTCATGCGGCCGTAGATGTTGGGCTCTCGGGGCGAGTCCCAGGCGGCGATGGCCATCTTGCGGCGCAGCGGGTTCATGGAGCCGGAGCGTAGGGGCCCGGTGTCACAGGTCAACGACCCCGTCAGACCCCGAGCACCGGCACCCGGTGGTCGTCTCGGTCGGTCAGGATCTCGAAGGCCGCCCGGTGCTTCGTGATGAGCATCACCGGGTCGCGCCCTGGCCGTCGCAGCGTGAGGGTGCAGCGCGCGAGCTTGGTGTTGAGGCAGGTCTTCCGCCCGCCCGGAGGGTTGTCATAGGGCAGAGCCACGAAGAGCTCGTGCGGCGCCTCGATGCGCCCCTCGATGGAGACGTCTCCCTGCTGCGACGCGAAGCTCCACGCGAAGAACTCGTAGCGCCCTTCGGCGCGCAGCGCGGTGCCGACCGCGTTGAGCGCGAACTCCTCGCCGCCGTGACGCAGCACCAGGAGCGTCATCCAGGGGCTTCGCACCGGGCCCAGCTTGACCCTCGCGGTCGTCACCTCGAGGAAGCTCTCCGGCGCGTCGTCGAAGCCCGCGACCTGCCCCCAGGCGTACTCGTCGGTGTGGCGCGATCCCCAGTTGTGGTTCTGGCTGCCGACCCACGACTCGATGGAGTGCGCCTCGTCGTCGACGCGCAGCTCGCCGCTGAACACGGCCAGCGGCGACCCGACGAGCGCCTTCGCCTTGGGGAAGGGGCCCGAGTAGAGCCCCTCCGGGAGCAGGAGCAGCGGGGCCGACGGGGACTCGTATCCGAGCGTCCACGCGATGGCGCGGCCGTTCGAGCTCGCGCTGCCGGTGAGCCTCGCGGCGTCGAGCGTCGCGTCGCCGACGGTGGCCGACAGCGACCTCGGATCGAAGCGGCAGCTCGCCCACGGGACCACCTGCTTCACGGCGCAGACCTTCTTCGCCTCGCCGTCGAACCAGATCGCCCAGAGCTCGCCCACGGCGTCGCCCGCCCGATCCCTCGGAACGAAGGCCGTGTAGCGTATCCAGAAGGCCAGCGGCCTCGTCGGGTGGTTGGCCCGCTGGAAGTAGCTCTCGTAGTGACCCCGCGCGCCGCCGTCGTAGCGGAAGCCGTTGCACCAGTCCCGGTTCATCGGTGTTCTCCCGCGTCGCGAGGGGAGCGTCGGCCCCTCCCATGACGCCGCGCGACGATGGCACGGCCGCGCCCTTGTGGAAATACTGACCATATGGTCAACTTTTCTTGCGGCGATCCGCGAGGAGGCGATGGACACATGGCAGACGGGGCAGACCGGCGGGGTGGTGTTCGGCGCATCGGGGCCGACGAGGCGCGGGTGCTGCTGGCGATCGCGGAGGCGGCGACCCCTGCGGGGCGTCACGTGCGCGCTCCCGACGCACGCACCGTCGACGCCGTGGAGGCCGTGCTCGAGCGCTTCGGCCCATCGGCCGACCGGGCGTGGCTGGCGGCGCTCCAGGCGCTCGACCTGGCGGCGGTCCCGCTCTCGGGCGCCCGGCTTTCGTCGCTGCCCATCGCCGCTCGGATGGGCACGCTCGCCCGGCTGGCGCAGGGCGTGGCGACGCACGGTCTGGTGCGCGGGGTGACCGCGCCGCTGAAGCTGGCGCAGGTGATCGCGGCCGATCCCCCGGAGAGCCTCGGGGCGCGCGTGGGCCTCAGCGCGCTCCCGGTGGTGGACGAGCGCCCGCGGTGGCACGAGCGGATGCTCGACGCCCGGGAGATGTCCGACGGGGAGACCCTCGAGGCCGACGTGGTGATCGTCGGCAGCGGCGCGGGCGGAGGGCCCGTGGCGCGCGCTCTCGCGAGTGAGGGCTACGCGGTGGTGGTGCTGGAGGAGGGCGGGTACTTCTCCCGAGGAGACTTCAGCGGCCGGGCGTGGGAGCGGGGCCTCGCGATGCAGCGGCAGCGGGCCCTGGTGGGCAACACCTTCATCGCGATGCCGACGGGGGTCACCGTGGGCGGCAGCACCACGATCAACTCCGGGACCTGCCTGCGCACCCCGGCCGACGTGCTCCGTCGCTGGCGCTTCGAGGACGGGCTCACGGGCCTCGACCCGGAGGTGATGGAGCCCTACTTCGCGAAGGTCGAGGCGGCCCTGGAGGTGGGCGTCCCCTCCGCGTCGGTGCTGGGCGGCAGCGCCCGCGTGGTGGCGCGCGGGGCCTCCGCGCTCGGCTGGTCGCACGGTCCGCTGGCCCGCAACGCGCCCGGCTGCGACGGCCAGGGGCTGTGCTGCTTCGGCTGTCCCACCGGGGCGAAGAGCTCGACCAACGTGAGCTACCTCCCGGCGGCGATGCGCGCCGGGGCCGTGCTGGCCCACCACTGCCGCGTCGAGGAGGTGCTCCTCGCGGGAGGCCGCGCGGTGGGCGTGCTGGGGCGCGCCGTGGGCGGAGGCGCTCGCATCCGGGTGCTCGCGAAGACCGTCGTGCTCTCCGGCGGGACCATCGGCACGCCGCTGATGCTGCTGCGCCAGGGCCTCGCCAACCGCTCGGGCCAGGTGGGGCGCAACCTCACGGTGCACCCTGCCTCCAACGCCTGGGCCGACTTCGACGAGCGCATCGCCGGCTGGGAGGGCATCCCGCAGTCCTATGGCGTCGACGAGTTCACCTCCGAGGGCATCCGCTTCGAGGGGGCCTTCGTGCCCCTCGACGTGGCCGCGGCGACGGTCTCCTCCGTCGGCCCCGCGTGGACCGACTTCGTCGATCGCTTCGACCACCTGGCCTGCTTCGGCTTCATGGTCGCCGAGAGCTCTCGCGGGCGGGTCTCTCTCGGCCCCGACCGCAGCGCGTTGCTCACCTACCGGATGAACGACGTCGACCGCAGGAAGATCCTGCGGGGTCACGGTCTGCTCGCGAGGCTGCTGCTCGCGGGTGGCGCGCGGGAGGTGCACATGGGCGTGCGGGGCTGGGAGCGTCTGCGCAGCGAGCGCGAGGTCGAGCGCTTCGAGCGCGAGGCGCCCTCCTCGGTGGCGGCGCATCAGCTCGAGCTGGCGGCCTTCCACCCCCTCGGGAGCTGTCGCATGGGGGCCGACCCGTCGCGCTCGGTGGTGGGCCCCACGCACGAGACCCACGACGTGCCGGGGCTCTTCGTGGTGGACGGCTCGTGCGTCAACGGCCCCCTGGGCGTGAACCCGCAGGTGACCATCATGGCCCTGGCCGAGCGAGCGAGCGGCTTCATCGCCCGCTCCGCGGACTCGGCCTCCCGACCGCAGCCCCGCCGCGCTCCTCCTCCGCCGCGCGACGCGCAGGTGGAGTTCACCGAGACCATGGGCGGTCGCTGCCAGATGCTCGCGAGCGGTCGCGACGTCGCGGCGAGCTTCACCGTGCGCGCGGCCGCCGGCGACGGGGCCTCGCTGCTGCGCTCGCTGCTGCGCGAGGGGGCGGTGCTGGCGCTCGACGGCGCCGCCACCATCGAGGGCCTGGCGCAGCGCTCGCCCTGCGAGGGCACCCTCACGCTGCGGCCGCTTCGGCGCGTGGGCACGCTGGTGTACGACCTTCGCTTCGCCGGGGACGACGGCGTCGAGTACGTGCTGCACGGCGAGAAGAGCGTGCGCCTCGCCACGGTGCTGTCGGGCATGACCACGCTGGTGACCGAGGTCGCGCGCGCGGTGGACGGCGTCCCGGTGGCGCGCGGGACGCTGCGCTTCGCGCTGGGCGACGTGCTCCCGTGGCTCACGACCTGGCGCGTGCGGGGGAGGGCCTCGGTGCTGGGTTGATCGTTCGAAGGAATACACGGCCGTGTATCCGAACAGAAACGCCTTGTTTTTAAGGTGTTTGCGAAAAAAGAATGCGATGCCCGGGAGGGATGTTGACGGCCCGAATGAGAGGAGTAGAAGACGCCTCCCGCTGACGAAGCGCCCCGCAAGAGGTGCTGAAGACAGAGGGAAAAAAGAAGCCGGCAACGACGAAAGAGTTGACGGCGGACGGAGAGCGAGTAAAACCGCCCTCCCCAACGGCGAAACGGTGAAGCGAAAGCGACGCCAGCGCCGGAGGGAAAGTGACCTTTCAGGGATGCTTCATCCCGAACCGGTCTTTGAAAATCAGGTTGCAAGGAGATCTTCGGTCATCACCTGACTGGAGATCCACGGACGGCGGCTCTCGGCAACGAGGGACCGACGTCGGTAGAAGAATCGAACACAATCGAGCGGTGCTTCGGCATCGACTCGAGTTACAGCATCGAGCAATCAACGATCAATCAGGTCGGAGAGAGCTCACCAGTCTTGACGCAAA